>Ga0213820_1000051_pt1 | contig 129057 bp, 117 predicted proteins | sample MC6MC0910MG_FD_179889 | JGI IMG/M metagenome (GOLD analysis project Ga0213820, IMG submission 179889) | Enriched soil aggregate microbial communities from Iowa State University, Ames, United States - MC6-MC0910-MG | ecosystem: Environmental > Terrestrial > Soil > Unclassified | place: USA...
ATAGGAACGACGTTCTTGGGGCATGGGCGTCCGCTTAAATAGGCTAAAAATGGTGTCCACTTAAATTTAGGTGGACACCATCGCCTTAAGCGACGGTGTCAGGAAGGTGTGTTTGCCGGACGCTTACGGTCTTGGCGACCGGCGAATCAAATGGTTTTCGATCCAAGAGACAATCGATGAACGCACCCAGCGCGGCAGGTCTGTGCTGCCTGTTCGGATAGTAAAGAAATAGACCCGGGCGCGAGATTGACCAGTCTGCAAGCACTTGGACCAGCCGCCCCTGTGCTATTAGCTCACCCACGCCCTCTCTTTCAAAATGATAGGCAATGCCCAGCCCATGCAGGGCAGCGGCAACACCGATGTCAGGGTGATTGGTAACGACGGGACCGTCCACTGCGATTTCAAGTTGCCGTCCCCGTTTCTTGAACTCCCACCGATAGTGCCTTCCGTCCATCTGGAGCCGCCAGTTGATACAGGCATGGTGTTGCAAATCGGCAGGGGATTTAGGCGTTCCTCGACGCGCGAGGTAGTCTGGGGATGCCACGGCAACCATGTTCAGGTCTGGGGTGAGGCGGACGGCAACCATATCTTTCTCAAGCTGCCCACCCACGCGAATACCTGCGTCGAAGCGCCCACCAACGACATCAGCCAAGGCATCGTCGACCACTATGTCCAGGACAACATCTGGATGCGTCTGATGGAAGCGCGCAAGCCGGGGCGCGATTATGGTTCTCGCGGCGATCCCCAGCGTATTGATGCGTAGCGTGCCGCTCATCTGCCCTGTTGACTCGCTCGCTTCAGCGACGGCCAGGGCCATCTCTCGAAACAGTGGAGCTATGCGCTCGTAGAGCTGCTCGCCACTTGCCGAGGGCGCGACACTTCGAGTAGTGCGATTCAGAAGGCGCGCGCCAATGCGGCTTTCGAGCTGTCGGATGGTCTGGCTAAGTGCAGAAGCGGATAGGCCCAGATGCTCTGCCGCCCGGGCGAAACTCTTACGCTCCACGATGGCAACAAACGCTTTGAGTTCGGCAAATTCGGATCCGCGCATTATGCATTGTTCTCTACATAGCCGATGCTGATTTTAGGCGATTCTTGAAACGGCGACTATGGCGCATCCTGTGACCCGTCCCAACCACGGAGTCAGTTATGTCAGCGCTCAAACTCTTCGATCCGATCGCCGCGTATTTCACGGCAGATACCCAAGGCCCTGATGCGGTCGCCCACTGTTTCACGATGCAGGGGGTCGTTAAAGACAAAGGTCAGACCCATACCGGCCGTGAGGCGATCAAGGCCTGGAAGGCTGAGTACTCAACTTTGTACACCTGCACCACGCAGCCAAGCTCTGTGAAGTTGATAGACGATGTCCATGTTGTCCGCGCCCGCGTAACCGGTAACTTTCCAGGCAGCCCGATCGATCTCAATTTCTTGTTCCGACTTGAGCGTGGCCTGATCGCACGCCTGGAGATTACCCTATGAGCTTTGACCTTCAACTCAATGGCCTGCGGGCCGTCGTCACCGGTGGCACGATGGGGCTTGGCGCTGCTGTGGTTCAAACGCTTTTGGAGGCTGGCGCGCGGGTGGCGACATCTGCACGCGATGTGTCAGCACAACCTATGGAGGGCGTCACCTACATTCCTGCCGATCTGACCACTGCGCAAGGCGTTGAGCATGTCGCGCAGACCGTCCTCCAGTGCTGGGGCGGTGTTGATATTGTGGTCAACGTGGTAGGCGGTTCAAACACGCCCGGTGGTGGCTTTGCTGCTATTACTGACGAGCAATGGCTCGCGGAATTGAACTTGAATCTGATGCCAGCAGTACGTCTGGATCGCGCGCTGTTGCCCGCCATGCTTGCCCAGGGTTCAGGTGTCATCATCCATGTGAGTTCTATTCAGCGAATGATGCCTCTGCCGGAATCCACCACGGCTTACGCCGCTGCCAAAGCAGCACTCACCACGTACAGCAAATCTCTCGCGAAAGAAGTGATGCCCAAAGGAGTTAGGGTGCTGAGTGTTGCTCCGGGATGGATTGAAACCGAGGCGTCTGTGAGGCTGGCGGAACGGCTGGCTGCCCAAGCTGGAACGGACTACGAAGGCGGCAAGCGAATCGTTATGCAATCCCTAGGCGGAATTCCGCTCGGCAGGCCAGCCAAGCCTCAAGAGGTGGCTGATCTCATCGCCTTCCTGGCATCCCCGCGGGCCATCTCGATCTCAGGGTCCGAGCATCGTATCGACGGTGGTACCGTGCCTACACTGTGACGGATCGCAGACGTCTGGAGTGACGGCAAGCCTTTCGGGCTTGCTGTTCAAACCGTACCGACCTCAAGCAACACAATGCCAATCTCTGTTCTGCTGCGTTGATGACGTTATGCCTACGGCTCGAATATAGGACTGATGCGGGAGGGTTCTATAGCTGAAGCTGCAGGAGGCAGATCGTCTTTGATAGGCCACATCGAGCCTTTCTGAAACTGACGGCTTTAGACCGGTTGAATCCGCAATCCAAAGCAGAGAGTCTTCAGTGTGCCCCGCCAGGCCGGCTCAGTTGAAAGTCTTCGCCGCCCCCATGAACCCTCCCACTCGGAATTTCCCACACTCCGACTGTCTTCCGCCAGATGCAGCACTTGTCATCCTCACAATGGTCGGTTGCGTAGTGAAAATCACCTAAGCGATCTCACTCAGCCGGCTTTTATTCCTCATAAGCATGATTCATATGCTCATCCCCCACGTTCCGCAGTCCTGCAGACAACAGCACTATTACTCCAGCACTTTGCTGACCTCACTTAAGGACACTGCGATGACTACTTTCACTCGTTACACCATCGAGACTGCACCGGCCGCCTCCAAGCCAATTCTGGAAGAGGTAAAAGGCGCATTCAGCTTTGTGCCGAACCTGCAAGGTCACATGGCTGAGTCGCCGGAGCTGCTTGCCGGTTACAGCCAACTCTGGGACCTGTTTGGAAAGAGCACACTGACGCCGCATGAACAACAGGTTGTTTACCTGACGTCCAACTTTGAGAACAACTGCCACTACTGCATGGCAGGTCACACTACCTTGGCCAAGATGATCGCAATGTCCCCTGAGGTCATTGCGGCCCTGCGGGCAGGGGACGTTATTCCTGACGCTCGGCTGGAAGCGCTGCACGTATTCACCACCGCCGTTGTGCGTGACCGTGGTTTTGTCGGCGATGCAGGTGTCGAGGCATTTCTCGCGGCTGGCTTTACTCAGCGCAATGTCCTTGAGGTGGTATTAGGTGTTGCTACTAAGGTGATGAGTAACTACACCAATCACCTTGTACACACCCAATTGGACCCGTTCATGAAAGGTAACGAATGGACCAAACCGGAATAAGTCCTGACCACCTACTGGCCATCATTCAGCCGGCCCTCTCCAGGGCTGGCTTCGAGGAGCACTCATGAACAAGCGTACTTTTTTGATTACCGGCGCTAGTAAAGGCATAGGACGCGCGCTCTCTCAAGCACTGGCCGATGCAGGGCACTTGGTTGTGGGCATTGCTCGCCAAGCTGAGGGCATCGAATTCCCGGGCGTTCTCGTGCCAGTCGACCTTGGTAATCGAGAGGATACTGAGAAAGCGCTCTCGGACTTGGTGAGCAAATATAGCTTTGATGGGCTAGTCAATAACGTCGGACTGGTCCGGCCTCAACTACTGGGCGACGTGAATCTTAACGATTTCGACGCTGTGATGCGGGTTAACTTGCATTCCGCGATCCAAGCTACACAGGCGTTACTCCCAGGCATGCGAGAGCGTGGTTGGGGACGAGTCGTTAATATCTCCAGTTTGACTGTTCTGGGCATTACACACCGCACGGCATATGCCGCTGCAAAAGCTGCCATCATCAGCTTTACCCGTTCTTGGGCGCTCGAGCTTGCCACAACTGGCATCACCGTTAACTCTGTAGCGCCAGGTCCTACCGAGACAGAACTCTTCCGGGCTAACAACCCTCCTGGTAGCGAAGGGGAAATTCGATACCTGTCTGGGGTACCTGTCGGGCGCTTCGGCCAACCTCAAGAGATCGCGGCAGCTATCAAATTTTTGCTCTCCGAAGACAGCGGCTTCATCACAGGCCAAACGCTATTTGTCGACGGCGGCGCATCAATAGGCAAAGCCGCATTCTGACAAGTTGCTTTGTGCAGCCCTAGCTGAGATAAGTCACCGAAGCGAGCGAGACCACTGGTCTCGTTCGCTTTTTGCTGTGCCTTTTTTTTTATTTTCAGCTCAATGGGAGTAACAATGGATCGATTGGCGGCAATGGAAACGTTCGTGAGCGTGCTTGAGGCAGGCTCGTTTTCAGCAGCAGCGCGACGGCTCAAGCTGGGCCAGCCCGCCGTGTCCAAGACCGTCGCGCATCTGGAGGATCGCCTCGGCGTACGGTTGTTACTGCGCTCAACCCGAGGGCTGACTCCCACAGAAGCCGGAACCGCTTACTATGAGCGGGCCAAGCGTGCCATCGAAGAAGCCCATGAAGCGGATATCGCCGCGCGAGGAGCGGGCAGCGACCTTCACGGTACCTTGCGCGTATGCGCGGCAGTCACGTTTGCTCGACTCCACGTGCTGCCACATCTCGGTGAGTTCCTGAACGCTCATCCTGATCTGAATATCGACATAGTTCTAGATGACCGGACGGTCAATCTCGTGGAGGAAGGGATAGATGTCGCATTGCGCATGGGAGTAATGTCCGATTCCAACCTGATTGCCCGCAAGATCGGTGAATGCCAACGCCTCATACTGGCAACTCCTACATACCTCCAAGCGCATGGAGATCCTATTAGCCCTAGCGATCTAGCTCAGCATCAGGCGGTGATCTATGCGCAGGCAGGGGGGGGTGAGCATTGGGCTTTCAAGCAAGGGAGCACAGTGCAATCGGTCACCGTCAATGGACGTGTGCGCGTTAGTGCTGCAGAGGGTGTCCGCGTAGCTGTACTCGCCCATTTGGGCGTGGCAATGACGTCACGTTGGATGTTTGCAGCGGAGCTTGAGAGTGGTGAAGTCTGCCAACTTTTGGAGCAATGGCAGTTACCGCCTTTAGACCTCTGGGCAGTATTCCCTACTGGTCGCCTGGCTAGCGCAAAAGCACGGGCGTTTGTCGACTTCGTCGAGCGATTGATGGCTCGTCAGAAGACTTAACGACAAAAGCCGCCCTTAGGCGGCTTGGTCTCGACGCTTGTGTCAAGCGCGCAGGGCGGGTAGCAGTTCGGACGGCTCAGGGCGTAGCGTGTAGTCTGGATTGACCTCGGCGTAACGAATGATGCCATCTTGGCCAATGACGAAGCGGGCAGGCATTGGTAGAGTCCAGCTCTGATCCCCATTGATTACCGGAAGATTGTTGCCCAAGCTCATATAGAGTTCGGCCAGGTAGCCCGGAAGTTTGAATCGAAGGCCAAAAGAGGCCGCGATTTCATTACCGCTATCGCTGAGAATTGGAAAACCGAGTGCATGCTCGCGCTGAGATTTACGACTGTTCGCTTGGCTCTGTGGAGAGATTGCTACCAGACTAGCCCCCCGTTCCTTGAAGGCCGGCAACGCTTGCTCAAGCGCTTGAAGTTCCATGTTGCAATAAGGGCACCATACGCCGCGATAAAAACTTACGACGAGCGGTCCTTGAGCCAGCAGCTCTACTGACGAAACCAACTTACCTTGAGCATCTGGCAGGCTAAAGACTGGCGCTGCATCGCCGGCCTTGAGCGCTCGATCGGCTAGGCCGCTGGCAATAAGCTCCGCTGTGGCCCGCTGCATGACGGCATGAATGGGCGCGGGGGCATTGTACGGGGGCTTACCAGCGACAAAGTCAGCCTTGAAGGCATCCAATTTGGCTTGAAGTGTCATGAGAGTTTTCTCGGAGATAATTTATCGAGACTCATGATCGCTGTGGGGCAGAAAGCGGAGTAGCAGGCTGGCAAGCATAGTTGCTATGCCACTTAGGAATGCTACTTCGTTTAAAAGCGATGCCCACTTTCTCCATTCCACCTAGGAATGATTGGTATTGCCAACTGACGTCTGCCCCGTTATTCCGAACCTCAGCACAATGGCCTCCATCGCAGCGACGGTCACCAAGGCTAAAACCTGATGTGGCCCGCTGAACTCTAAAGCGAGGCCACCATTATGTTAATTGTCCATGCGTTCGCCACTCCCAATAGCATCAAAGTGCCTATTGCCCTGGAAGAGCTGGGGCTTAGCTATCAGCTGTTGCCCGTCAACATTCGTCAAGGTGAACAAAAAAGCGAAAGCTTTGTTGCGCTGAATCCCAATGCCAAGGTGCCAGTGCTTGTAGACACCGACGCTGAAAGCGGCAAAGGCTTTGTATTGACGGAGTCAGCCGCCATTCTCGTTTACTTGGCTGAGCGTCACGGAAAGCTGTTGCCATCCCAAGCAGAAACACGGGCCAGAGTATTCGAGCAGTTGTTCTTTCATGCCAGTGCACTCAGTCCTGCGTTCGGCCAGTCCGGATACTTCCAAAGGCTGCCCGCTGAGCCGAATCCAGCAGCCATTGCAAGGTTTCACGGCGAAGCCAAACGCACATTGGCAGTGTTGGAGGGCGTACTTGCAGACAACGCTTTCGTAGCGGGTAGTGAGTTTTCCATTGCTGACATAGCGCACTTCGGCTGGCTATGGCGCAGGGATTTTGCCGGCGTTGATTTTTCCATCAGCCCCAATGTCGAGCGTTGGTATGACGCGGTTAGCCAACGGCCGGCTGTGCTGAGAGCTATCCAACGTACTAATGCACTTATCCCTCAAACATTGTCAGTTTGAATAACGTACTGACTGCCCCGAATGTTATCCGAAAACTTGATTATTTAGCCAAGACACTTTGGAGTTACCATGATTATTAAGACTTTGCTTGCCGCCACTGCACTAAGTGCTTCGCTCATCGGCGTGAACGCCGACGCCTCACCTCAAGAAAGAAACACCATTGAGGTGCAGCACCATTATGTGACCGTGAACGGAGTACGTATCTTCTATAGAGAAGCCGGAAATCCTAAATCTCCCGCTGTCGTCTTGTTGCACGGTTTTCCTACATCGTCCTTCATGTACCGGGATCTGATTCCCAAATTGGCTGATCGGTACCATGTAATTGCGCCAGATTTTCCAGGCTTCGGGTTCTCCGACAGCCCAGATCGATCCAAGTACGCGTACACCTTCGATAATCTTGCCCTGACGATGGAGGGTTTTACTGAAGCCCTTTCGCTTAAACGGTACGCCCTCGAAGTATTCGACTACGGTGCCCCGGTTGGTTGGCGCATGGCGGTCGCCCATCCGGAAAGGGTCACGGCAATCATCAGTCAAGACGGTAACGCTTACGAGGAAGGGTTGAGCGAAGGCTGGAACCCAATTCAGAAATATTGGAGCGATCCGAGCACGGCGAACCGCAATGCCTTGAGAGAGCTGCTCACTCTGCAATCGATCAAGTGGCAATACACACATGGCGTAAAAGACCCGGATCGAATAGCCCCGGAAACCTACACTCTGGATCATGCCTTCGTATCTAGAGCAGGCAATGACGAAATTCAGCTGGATCTGTTCGGCGATTACGCCACGAATGTGAAACGCTATCCAGAATTCCAGGCGTACTTCCGTAAATACCAGCCGCCACTGCTCGCAGTCTGGGGCAAAAACGATCCTTTCTTCCTGCCTGCAGGCGCCCAAGCCTTCCGAAGGGATTTACCCAAGGCTGAGGTACACCTCTACGACACAGGTCATTTCGCCCTGGAAACTCACTTGGATGAAATAGGGAATGAAATACATCGATTCCTGGATCGAAATGTTCCCAGAAACAAATAGGCATCGTTAGGCCGTTAAGTTGATGCCACCACGCTACACCTACGTGTCCGGCGCCGTCCAAAGCGCGGTATAGGCGCTACTTCAAATCAGGTCGCTCAAAGCAATGACTTGACATTGCTTTGAGCTGACATCTCGGGATAACGGTCGAGAATTTCTTAGCGTGCTCTGTAACAAATGCTCTTGGCGCAACGAATAAAGAGCATTCGCTGCGAACATTCGACAGGTAGCGCATACGGCGCGTCACCACCTTTCATTGTCTTGGCGGAGAGATAAGGCATACCTCGGCGCCGCTCCTACGGACTAAAGTCAGTATCTGAAAATTATAGGCGTAGCATGACCGATAGCCTTGAAGTCACTTGGAGCACTTTGCTTGCTCAGGGGAACGACGGAAACTCACATGCATATAAAAGATTTCTCGAGTCAGTGACACCCTATCTTAGAGGGTTGGCGAGATATCACTGCAGCCAATTCCGGGCCAGCGCAGATGCTGAAGACGTAGTCCAGGAAATTTTGCTGGCTATTCACCTCAAGCGTAGCACGTGGGACTGCAGACGGCCGGTTGGCCCATGGATTTCGGCGATTGCACGAAACAAGCTCATAGATCTCATGCGTCGGCGTGGAAGAAGGGTAGAAGTGCCTATCGACGAAGTGATCGACAGTTTGCCCTACGAGGATTGCATCGATCCGACTGTAACGCCCTCAATTGAGTCGTTGCTTCGGCAGCTTGCATCTCCGCAAAAAGATATCGTTGAGTTAATTTCGTTGGAAGGTCATACGGTCAGGGATGCTGCACAGCAACTGGGTATGTCGGAGGGATCGGTTCGCGTTGCATTACACAGAGCTTTGAAAACGTTGGCAGACCTTTACCGTCGAAGCTCAAAATAAAAATTTCGCAGGAAATCAATCGGAAATTTTTGAGTATGTGAAGATGAAAACAAAACAGCTAATTGAGTTGTTGACTGAATGCTCTACACCAATAGGGCCTCGTTATGTGCGAAATCGTTTTGCAGCAGCAATTGTGGGCGGGTTGCTGATGTGCACACTGTTACTAGTTGCTTTGCTCGGTGTCCGGTCTGACATTAGCTCTGCCATGACGACAGCAGCTTTTTGGTCAAAATCGTTGTTCGGACTATTTATGCTGACCGGCGGAGTTTTGGTTGCGGCTCAGCTTTCTAAGCCTGGCCAGGCGGTTAGGGGCGCATGGTTTGGAGTCATCTCGCCAATTGCCGTTGTCGCGGTGGGTTTGATTGTTGATGTGAAGAATTCGCCTGATGGTACTGCATGGCGCCTACTGTCAGATCAACTCTGGCGCCGCTGCCCTTTAGATATTGCCCTGCTGTCAATTCCTGCCCTCGCAGCGTTGCTGCATGCTATGAAACCCTTTGCGCCGACAAAGCTCGCCGTGGCGGGAGGAGTAGCCGGTCTCGTCGCGGGTTCAATTGCGGTTCTCGCCTATAGCCTGCGATGTCCTGAAGTGCAAATGGCGTTTTGGGGTGGCCGCTACCTGCTAGGCATCGCCATTCCGTCTGCCATCGGCTGCATCATCGGACCTCGGTTCTTGAGATGGTGACTCCTCGGGCGTATTGTTTCCGATATTCCAAAGTAGCCTGCGGCACTAGCTATGCTGCGATGTGCCCGTGTACTTTGCATGTAGGAAAGCTTACACGCGAGGAGCGTTAGAGCCTGCTTACCAAGGTAACTCGGTACCATTACGGTCGGTGAATCTCAGCCCTGGAGTGAAGGCATTACGTTCAACAACGTCAACCACCAGCGGTATGCTCTCCGAAATTTCGAGCGACGCGTCGCTTGTTCCCATATCGGTCCGGACCCACCCTGGCGCTATTAAAAGTAGTGCCCGGCTGTCGTTTGCATGGCGGGCGTGAAAACTCTTCATCAACATGTTCAATGCTGCTTTGCTTGAACTATAGAGCTCCCAAAATCCCGTGCTCTGTGAAATGCTGCCAAGCTCAGAGGACATTACCGCAATGACGCCACTCGCTTTGACGTTTTCATGGAAAAGCTCAATAAGACGCATTGGACTCAGTGCATTTGTTAATAACATATCGAGATAGTCTTTCTCTGCGACATGAACGGGAGTCAGCTCGTTGGCCTTACAAATACCTGCGTTGACAAACAGTACATCAAGTTTTCTCTCCTGATGACGGTGGCGGAGCGCCTTGACAGAATCGAGATCAACAATGTCCACCTTTTCGATTTCAAGCGATGAGCCGAATCTGCTGCGAAGTTTGTTCAGACCCTCAGACGTGTTACGGGTAGTAGCAATCACTCGCCATCCGCGGATTAGATACTCTTCGGCCAGAGCTAAGCCAAGCCCTCGCGAGGCGCCGACGATCAAGATGACTGGGTGTGTATTCATAAACTCTCTCCACATGATGCCCGCCAATTCAGAGGGCTAGAACCGTTAGGCTCACGTTATCAAATGATGGCTAGCTGAACTACGAATCAACAGTCATCACAATGATGACCTCCGGTCATGAAACCGGTTCTGTTTCATTTTTTAAAAAGCATCCGCGAAATTTCGCCCTTAGGTTTGCACTCGTTAGCTTTGTATTCCTATTGATTTAGTTGTCCACCATTTTTATGAAAGCAACTAGCTGGCCTCTTGCTAATCAAGTGATGACTGTGGTGCCCCTATTTACTTCCTTAGTCCGGGCGCTGCGCGGAAAAGGAAATACGGAGTTGTATCTTTGGCAGTTTTAACAACTAAAATTTAGCGTAGCGTGAATCCTATGGATAGCCAAGAAAAAAAATATTTTTTTTGGCTGTAACAAATGAGTGCCTTCCAGCGAATGAACTTGTGCAGGGTGCATTTTTTCGAGCCGTTTTGTCGGCATTTGCCTTTGCGAGACAGGGTTCGCATCGCTGCGTAAGCGATGAGTTACTTAGGTTTGGACTTATTCGAATTTGGGAGTGTTCTTAACCATGAATGGTATCGGAAATATAACAGCATCAATCAGAAGCGCCAGCAGTTCAGGTCGCACGTCCAGCTCTTCGTATGCCACTGCGCAATTACTCAAGGAGCTCGGCAACAAGCCCGGGGTGCTAGACACCAAGGCAATGGCTAGTATGGGGTTGAAGGACAGCTTTCGAAACTTCGACGTCACCAACGTCAGCCCTGCTGATTTAGGGCTGGTCAGCAAAAATCTCTACGCCTTAGGGTTGATCGATAAAACGACTGCCAATCTGATGGTTTCCGCAGGAACATCACTCGACTCCACAGGTAATCAGACTCAGCCAAATGTGAAAATTAATGCTTTGGATTACTTCGCTGCCAGAATCAATAGTCTTCGCAGCGCCAACGTTAACGGCAACGAATACGCGTTTCATGTCGTTCCCGATTACATTAATACGGTTTACGTTTTACAAAATCTGAATGATTTCGCCAAGGAAGGCCAAAGCGCGAGTAATGCGTCGTCATCCGTTAAAAATCAGGTAGGAAGTGCTCAGGCATCGCGACCGGGTATCAGCACCTGGGTTTGATAGGACGGGACAGACGTGCTTTGCTCGCCGCGCGAATCGGTTCGACACAACAAGCCCTTGATCGAGGGCTTGTGGGAAAGCGGCTACAGCTCAGATATCAAACGTCGCGTTCTGCTTCGTGTTCAGCTCGTCATGCATTGGACTTCCATGGCCCAGCCTATGGAGGCGAACGTCAGCTTGATGTGGCCAGTACGTGTTTAGATGCTGGCGCAAATCGGCATCGTCTGACTCACGGCATTAAGAAAGCCCACATGATCACCAAGCGCAACCAAACCGGATTGTGCTCACACCTCTTCTAAAACTTGCGTTGATAGGTCTTCCGATAGGTCGTAGGGGTGATGCCTACGATTGCCGAGAAGTGTTGCCTTAAGGACAGGCCTGTACCGAAGCCGCAGATGCTGGCGATTCGTTCAATGCTATCGGCAGTGGTTTCGAGCGCTTGCTGTGCAGCTTTGACTCGCTCGTTGATCAACCACTTCCCATAGGTTGTGCCTGTCAGCTGTTTAAAGCGTCGTGTGAAGCTTCGCCTGCTCATTGCCAGGCTCGCCGCGACTTCGTCTATTGATGTGGACCGACCAAGGTCTTGGCGGATCTTGTCCATCAGCCGGCTAAGCCGATGATCGCTTGCGGCTTGGGGGACAGGTTGGCAGATGAATTGGGCCTGTCCTCCTTCCCGGTGAGGAGAGATAACCAACTGTCGTGCTAGCGTGTTGGCGACGTTGCGCCCATAGACACGCCTGACAATATGGATGCAACAGTCGAGTCCTGCTGCCACGCCAGCTGAGGTAATGACCTGCTCGGCTTCGACATATAGCACCTGGGCGTCCACTTCGACTCTAGGAAATTCCTGCTTCAATCGTTCTGCCCACGCCCAGTGAGTCGTTGCTCGCTTACCGCAAAGCAGGCCTGCATGGGCCAGTACAAACGCTCCCAGACAGAGCCCCACAATCAGTGCTCCATTTGCATGAGCAGCCCTTAGGGCCTCGACGATCGCAATCGGCGGTGGTTCGGCAGCGTCTCGCCAGCTCGGAACGATGATAATGTCAGCCGCGGGGAGCTGACCTAGATCGTAGTCGCAATGGATGTCGAAGCCGGCTTTGGTCGTCAGCACTCCAGTTTCGCCCGCGCATACTGTCAGCTTGAACCACGGCAAATCTCCCACTCGACGATCTTTCCCGAATACAAGGCAAGGTACCGAAAGGTGGAATGGGCTGATGTCATTGAAAGCGATGACTGAGACCTTCAAGCTTTTCTTCACGGATGTTCGCTCACCCAAATTGGCCCAATCATGATGAAAAGTGTCACTCGGGCCGATGGTGCTAGCCACACATTACGCTCACTCTGAGTGGAGATGCATTCCACTCGGAAATGCCCAGTTTAGAGATCAGGCTTCAGTGAACATACCGACCTTTTTCGCGTTAGGAATATTGTTGACCACGTTCACTATGGCTCCGCTAGCGCACGCTGCTACGCCCATCGCGCCGATCCCCTATTCTAGTGACTCCACTCGTTATCACTGGGCCAATGTGGAGGGGGTAAGAATTTTCTATAGAGAAGCTGGACGCAAGAATGCCCCAACCATAGTGCTGCTTCATGGATATCCTTCATCGTCGCGCATGTGGGATTCCTTGATACCGCTGCTTGCTGACCGATATCATTTGATCGCGCCGGATTACCCAGGGTTTGGTAGAAGCGACGCACCCGCCCCTGAAAACTATACCTACACGTTCGAAAATCTTGCCGACACCATGGGCAAGTTTCTGACGCAGCTAGGCGTCGACAAATACACCTTGTTTATGCAGGACTACGGTGGTCCTGTAGGCTTCCGAATGATCCTCAGCGCCCCGAACAAATTGAATGGCATCATCATCCAGAATGCTAATGCCTATACCGAAGGGCTGGGAGCCAAGTGGGTAAACATTGCTCGTTACTGGAATGCCCCTACCGAACATGCCGAACAGGTCGATGCGTTTACAGGGTACGAGGGCACGAAGCAGCGTCACTTGGGAATCAGCCCTCACCCTGAGCGTTACAATCCCGATGCTTGGGAGGATGAGTTTGTCGCCTTATCACGGCCAGGCCAGCGGGCAATCCAATCCGCGCTTCTTCTGGACTACCGGAATAATGTTGCCTCTTATCCAAAATGGCAGCAGTGGTTGAAAGACAACCAGCCCCCCATGTTAGTCATGTGGGGAAAATATGACCCCTCATTCATCGTACCGGGCGCGATGCGCTACAAAGATGACGTACCGAGTGCCGAGATTCACATCCTGGATGCGGGGCATTTTGCCCTCGATGAGAAAACTCAGCAGGTTGCAGGTCTGACCCGCAAGTTCATGGCACGCCTTAGCTCTACCCGTTAGACGGAATCTTTTGAAATCCGACTAAGCCCAGCACGTCACGCTCGCTTGATATGTATGATGGCGGCCTAATGAAAGGGCTGAGTCATTGAGTCAAAGGTGAAGCTGCCCACCAGTGGGATGGGCAGCATCATGCTCATTCGCGTTATCCGCTTTCAGACTGTCGCGGCCTGCTCGTCAATGAATGGGTAGTCGATGTAGCCTTCAGCATTCCCGCCATAAAAGGTATCCCGGTTGTAGGCATTCAGAGGAAGGTTCTCCTGAAGTCGTTTAGGCAAGTCGGGGTTGGAGATGAATGCTCGGCCGAATGCAACCATGTCTGCATCTCCTTTAAGCAGCAAACTTTCGGCGCTCTGACGCTCGAATCCTCCGGCCGCAATGATCGGGCCTTTGAAAGTCGCCCTCAGGTGTTGAACTGCTACCGGGTCTGCGTGCTCGTCGATAGTTTCATTGCCTTTGATTCTTGGCTCTACCACGTGGAGATAAGCGAGTCCCAAATCATTCAGTTGTCGCGCTACATAACTGAAGGTTGCCTGCGGGTTGCTGTCATGCATAGAGCCATAGCTGCTCGATGGGCTAAGCCGTACGCCAACCCGGCCTTGGCCCCAAACCGAAATGGCTGCCGTTGTAATCTCTAGCAAGAACCGCGCGCGGTTTTCGATCGGTCCGCCATAGGCATCAGTGCGTTTGTTTGTTCCGTCCTGCAGGAATTGGTCAGGCAGATATCCGTTTGCGCCGTGAATCTCGACGCCATCGAATCCTGCCTCCTTGGCGAGCTCCGCCCCGCGCCGAAACGTCTCAATTACTTCCGGAATCTCATCGAGCTCAAGGGCCCTCGGCATGCCGAAAGGTACCGGTCCAGTGGAAGCATACGCGTCGCCCTCAGCTTGTATTGCGGAAGGTGCGACTGGATCGACTCCGTCCGGTTGTAGCAGTGAGTGTGACTGGCGCCCAACGTGCCACAGCTGCAGGAATATCACCCCGCCTTTTTCGTGCACGGCGTTGACGATCTCGCGCCACCCTTGGACCTGCGCCTGCGTAAAGATGCCGGGGGAACCAGCGTAGCCAAAACCGTGCGGAGAGACAGGAGTCGCTTCGGCAATGATCAGGCCACCTTTTGTCGCACGTTGGCTGTAGTAAGTAGCCATCAGTTTGTTGGGCACATTGCCCTCGCTGGAACGCATCCTTGTCAATGGCGCCATTACGACGCGGTGTTCCAAAGTGAACGGGCCAACAGAGGTGGTGCTAAAAAGTGTGTTCGTATTCATAGCGCAGGAGTCCTTAGTTTATGCAACGTAGATGGGGGGAGTGGCGCTCTGTATCGCGTGCTGCTTTTAGAGCAGCTCAATCCACTCATTACCTCTCATGAGTGCATCTGCGAGGGCGCACGGCATTGTTGGCGTTATGACTCAGTAACCTCAGTGGCTACCACAAGGACAACCTGCAGGAGATTGCGTTGGCAAATCCGGCGAGCAGGAATGCTTCAACATCGCAGTTTTCCCTCAGTGATTCAGTAAGTGTGTGAGGGGTATCTTGCTGTTCTCGAGCGCACTGCGGAACGCCGGGGATTAACATATCAGTCATGCCCGCAAGGAATGATCAAGCCGACCGTTGATTCAACGAGGTCTTGGAAGCGACTCGGCACCCACCGGGCAAAGCTCAGAATGCTGCGGTTTGCCCTTGACTGATAGCTCAGGCGACCTTGAAGTGCTGGATCAATGATGCGAGCTCGGTGCTTAGGCGGGACAGTTCAGCGCTCGCATCAGTCGTTTCAATTCCGTTCACCGCTGCTTCGTCCGCAACGTCACGGACCTGCCGCAGATTGCTACTGATCCGATTAGAGACTTCGTTCTGTTGATCTGCTGCGGTAGCAATGTTGAGACTCATATGGTGGATTGAAGCCACGGAGCCTCGAATATCCCCCAGTATCTTTCCGGCATTACGCGCTAATGCAACGCTGGAGCTGCTTAGTTTTTCGCTCTGATTCATCAGATCAGTTGCTTGCTCTGCACCGGTTTGCAGCGACGCGATCAGCGTTTCTATCTCTTGAGTGGACTGCTGGGTGCGTCTCGCTAAATTGCGTACTTCGTCGGCGACAACAGCAAACCCTCTTCCGCTTTCCCCGGCACGCGCCGCCTCGATAGCGGCGTTAAGCGCGAGTAAGTTTGTTTGGTCTGCCACATCCCGGATAACTCTGAGCACGCCATCAATTCTTTCGCTGTCTTTGCCTAGCCGAGCCATCGCAGCGCTGCCTTGTGCGACATTGGTCAGCAGCAGGTCAAAGTGGACCAATGCCTGGGCTATGACCTCATCTCCTTCAATTGTCCGCTGTTCTGTAACGTGGGTAGCTCGGGACGTTTCTCTCGCATTCTGGGCGACATGCTTCGCACTGGCGACCAGTTCACTTATCGATGTTGCGACCAGAGAAATTTGTTGCTGCTGGTGAGTGGCTCCTTCACTGGATTGTGTGGTGGTTGTCTCTAGGCGTTGAGCAGCTGAGTTCAGCTGTTCTGCCCCTTTGCCAATGCGACCAATCAACTGGCGAAGCTGACGCGTCATATCTTGCATAGCCCCCATCATCTGGCCTATCTCGTCATGGGACGTGACCTTTAATTCGCCGGTCATGTCTCCGGCCGCAATTTGGCGCGCCAAGTCCAGCGCTCGGGTGAGTGCAGGAGTAATTTGCCGCGTGATGAGAATTGATGCAGTGAGGCCCAATAGAAGCGTGAGCGCTGCCGTTATGAGCAACCCCCACTGCGCGCCGCGGATGTCAGCGTCCCGTCCTTGGACATGTTGCAGATATATCTTGTGGCCCAAGGCTTGAAGCTCATTAGCCTCTTTGAGCATGGCTTGCTTGGCTTCCCTGCCCGACTCGATGTCCTTGCGGAATTCTGCGATTTGATCTTGATAAACCAACACGGCTCCAAGCCCTTCGACGAGAAGCTGTTGTGACGATTCGGAAGGTAGTTGATCCCACAGGTCATTGCCTTGTTTGCGTATGTTATCGGCCGTTGTAGATAAGAGCTCGCGTGCTTGCTCGGACGGGCTCAGCAGATAGTCGTCTACCTGTCCTTGAAGCATTGACGTCAATGCTTGCAGTTTGAATGCTGACTCGAGAGCCGGACCAATCTGGGCCGGGTTACTTTGTAGGACACCAAAGAGTCCGGTCGAGACTTGGTCCAGTCTAGACCTGATCTTTTCTACAACTGGAGTCATTGCAGCTTTGGCGTCGATTGCGTGTCGACGTGCTATAACGAAATCATTGAAGCTATTCTGGTAATTGCTGCCAACGGTTTTGATGCGCTCGATAGACTCTTGAGCATCCTCCTCGGACCCAGTCCGAACGTCCTTGATGACGGTGTTGAATACTTTGATTTCTTTATCAAAACCGTCGACTGCACCTTCATGGGACGCGCGATCGAACTCGTTTTCCTGAAGCCTTATCTTTGCAATCTGGCCATCCAGAGAAATGCTGTCCACCAGTGATTGACTGCGGGCTGCGAGCTTATTGAGATTATAGATCGCACTCCAAGTGAGTGCTGCAGTCAGCATTAAGACCGCTCCGAAACCCGCAGCCAGCTTTCCCCTTACTGATGTGCTCATAAGTCCATAGCTCTTGTCATTCGAATATCGACCTCACGATCAACAAACTGCCATTCCACTGAAGTGCGTAATGAATAAAGCAAATCATCAAATGCCCTAGAGTCAGTTTCGCTAAATTCAAACCAGGTTATAAAGTCGAACGGCTGATCACTTGAAAGATCGCGGCAGTGATACAGTCGGCGCGCGACAGCAGGCAGGTATTTCATGCCTATCGCAATATGTTGCGATTTCTCTTCCAGAACGATTCTGCGTTCATCTTGAGTCAAATCCCACCAGCTCTGATTTTTACTGATCGCTATTAAGGCCGTATGGGTAGCCAAGGGTCGCCCCAGGTCAGGCTGACGTGCTATCAGCGCGGTCTTTTCGTCGCGCGTCACGTAACGATCGTTACTGGTGATCCCCTGGAGTTGCCATCCAGAAGCAAGATTGGGGAGCTGTGTGAAGCCGGGAAGCACGTCGAGTTTGGGAGCGTCAGGCAGCGGCTGACCGATCAGATTCGTGTTGCTGTGGATCCGCCATGATCCAGATTCCCCAGCGTTGAAATAAAACAATCTTGGCGATGAAGGGACCATCGGAAATACTCATGCTAAGGGCACAGCAAGATGTGCTGAGTGGGGTAAGTGGCGCGAGTCGGGCAGTCAGGCAGGTCCATGTGCACTGAGCCTTTTGACCGATCGAGCGATCATGTCGACGTCAATGACCGGGGCCAATTGTTGGGCTGTGCCTTTAATGCCTGTTGGGCGAACGTCTAAAGGCTCCCCTCGTTCTGTTTCATACAGTGCGTAACCCATCTCGCATGCCGGGCAGTAGACAACATCCCCAGCTTCACTTACCCGCGAGATCGTTATAGTCGGACCGCATGATGCACAGTGCCGAACAGGAATGCCTTCGTCGGTGTGTCCAAGCACATGTTGCAACCTGCCCCCTCGAGCAATTTCCGCGAACAGCAACGCATAGTCGTGATGAAACTGGCCGCCTGCTCCGTCCTCTAGCGCCCGTATAGCTTCATCCACGGGCATCCCTTTGCGGTACGGCCTATGACTGGTCATCGCATCAAACGCGTCGCAAATGCCGGTAATAGCTGCCATTCGAGATATTTTTTCACCCGTCAGACCGCGAGGGTAACCCCGGCCGTCTGGTGTCTCGTGATGTGCCCATATTGCGTCCATCACCAGCTCAGCTAATGGATGGTTTTCTGCTAATCGTTTCCCTACGGCTGGATGCGTTTTGATGATTTGGTATTCATCGTCACTCAGCGGGCCTGGCTTGCGTAATACAGCGCTAGGAATCCCTATCTTCCCTAAATCGTGAACGAATCCGCCGAGCGCGATCAGCCGCGCCTCGTCCGGGGACAATCCTGCCGTCTCGGCCAATAGGTAACAATATTGCGAAACTCGCCACAGGTGTCCGCCGGTATAAGGATCGTGCGCCTCAACCAAGTAAGCCATAGAAAGCAGGCTGGCCAACATTCCCTCATCTGGAGACCCGCGAGACCATGAAGACTGTTCTGGAGGTTTGGACCAAGCCTTTAATCTTTGAATGAGCTTCATGGGTACTCTGCATTATCGAGAGATGCTAAGCGACGGATGCCGCACAGCTGGCGCTACTCATTCGTTGCCGAGCGTTGATTTGTTACAAGAGAAACAAGCTTCATCATTTTTTAAGAAACGGCCGTCAACCACAGCGACGTTCGAAGGCCACAACGCCTGGGTGGATTGGCCTCCCCAATGCGATTCGATTGGGGAGTTCACACCAATCATTGGGGGATCTCATACCCATACGCGTTCAATTCTCTCCGCTTCGAATGGGGTGCAAATTTCCGCTTGGAATGTCAGTACATCGGTGTATATTGAATTCAAAATACAAAAAGACCGGAGGTTGATATGTCGCATTCTGCTAATCGCGTGTTGCAGGTTTCCGTGAATGGTCCAGCGCTTTTGGGAACACCGTTGCTCAATAAAGGAACAGCGTTCAGTCAAGAGGAAAGGCAAGCGCTCCGTCTTGAGGGGCTACTGCCCGGACAGATTGAAACCATCGAGCAGCAAGCCGATCGAGCCTACAACCAGTTCACTGCTTGCGACAGCGCGCTCGATAAACACATCTTGTTGCGCTCCATCCAAGACTCAAACGAGACCCTGTTCTATAGGCTTGTTGACGACCACCTCGATGAAATGCTTCCGGTCATTTACACCCCCACGGTGGGCAAGGCTTGCCAGGAATTTTCTCGTATTTACCGCAGTCACCGTGGCTTGTTCATTGGGATCGATGACCAGGCTCGCATTGATGAAATCCTGAATAACGTCACCAAAAACAACGTCAAGGTCATCGTCGTCAGCGACTGTGAGCGCATCCTCGGTTTGGGGGATCAGGGTGTCGGGGGGATGGGTATCCCGATCGGTAAACTATCACTCTATACCGCCTGCGGCGGAATCAGTCCGGCTTACACGTTGCCGGTGGTGCTTGATGTTGGTACCAACAATCCTGCGCTGCTCGCCGACTCGCTATATTTCGGCCGGCGCGAAGAGCGGGTACGAGGAGCTGAATACGACAGCTTTTTACAGGCATTCGTGGAGGGGGTGCAGCGTCGCTGGCCTGGTGTCATTCTGCAATTCGAAGATTTTGCGCTGAACAATGCCATGCCTTTACTCGCTCGGTATCGGGATCAACTGTGCTGCTTTAATGACGACATTCAAGGCACCGCTGCCGTCACGGTCGGCACTCTGTTAGCGGCATGCAAGGCCAAAGGGCAGAGGCTGTCGGAGCAGACCGTCGCGTTCGTGGGCGCAGGCTCCGCAGGGTGCGGTATTGCAGAGCAGATCATCGCAGCGATGCAGCTTGAGGGGTTGAGTGAGTCTCAAGCCCGCAGCCAGGTTTACCTGCTCAATAGCAAAGGTCTGCTGACCGACCGGCAAACTGGCCTGTATGACTTTCAGCAGCGTCTGGCGCATTCCAGCAAATCCCTTGATCTGTGGCAGTTCACCGGCGATTGGCCAACGTTGCTCGAAGTGGTTAGTAACGCCAAGCCTACGGTCTTGATCGGCGTGTCTGGCAAATCTGGCCTGTTTACTCAGGAAATCGTGCAGACTATGTATGCAAGCTGCACGCAGCCTATCATCATGCCGCTGTCCAATCCCACGTCGCAGATAGAGGCTCACCCTAAAGACATTCTACTGTGGACCGAGGGAAGGGCGCTTGTGGCAACTGGCAGTCCTTTTCTTCCGGTTGAACTCCTCGGCAAAACGTATCCCATCGCGCAGTGCAATAACTCCTATATCTTCCCTGGGATCGGACTTGGGGCGCTTGCCAGCAAGGCCACGCGGATTACAGACAGTATGCTCATGGCCTCCGCACAAGCACTGGCGGAATGCGCTGCACCAGGTCAGATGTTGCCGCCACTGCGCGATGTTCAGGCTGTGAGCAAACGAATTGCATTGGCAGTGGCACTGGCCGCTCAACGTGATGGTGTTGCTGATTCGATGACTCCGGATGAGTTGACTGAGGTCATCGAGGCAAACTTCTGGAAGCCCTCTTACCGCCAATATGTTTTGAAGGCGCAGTCAGATCGATAATCCAGCACCGACTGTTACAACAGTTAGCTGGGTCCCGGTGCAGATAACTGAATCAAACGCCCCGATCATCGGGGCGTTTGACGTTTGCACTCACAATTTTTCACAGCAAAAAGCTCCGTTTCTTTAGAAACGGAGCTGCCGTTGAATATTAAACGATGAGCTATTTGCCGGAATGACGAGCGTATTGCTCACAGTCGGCACAATACGGTGCGAATCATTAGCTGAGCGTCAGCGACACGGGCGGCAAGCCCTGAATCTTCCCTTCAACATTCCCGCTAGTTTTGGCGAAATGCATCCCAGTGTAGGAGCCTGTGGTAATGACGTATTTAGCATGCAAGGTTTGGCCTTGCGATGTGTAGTGGTTGACTAGCCATGTCAGCAGCCGACGTGGGTCACCCGCCGGATTGGCAACGGTGGAGAACACAATGCTCTCTCCTTCCAGCGTGAATTCGGCGGATGGTTTAACAAAGTCAAAGTCGGGTTCATATGGCACAAATTCGCCAATGATCAGTGCTCCATGGTTGAGCAAATCCGCGAGTTGAGTTAGCGGCTCAACCCGAGGAAATGCGGCAAATCGGCTGGAGACTATTTCAATTGTGGCCGCCATTTCGCCAATACCCGCTAACACCTCTTGTTCGCTGTAGGCGTCGTCTCGCGGGGCGAAGTCGCGTTTGAATCGAAAGGCGATTTCCAGTTCAAGACCTACGGGAGGGAAATCGAGGGGGTTGAACGTCTGGCCTGGTTTGAACAAGCATTTACGCGGCAGAGGTGACCCTTGAACCGCGCCATCGATGGACTTGGAGCCGACTTTCCAACCACCCACTTCCCAGCTATTGAGGCGCAGTATTTCTTGCTGGGTCAGGTAAGCGTCGTCTTTACTGTCGGGTTGTAGTGTGGTTTCCAGGTCCTGAATCAGACTGCGCAAGCGCTTCGCCTGGGTGATCAGATGCGCCAGACGCGCGGGTGGGGATGCCACGGTCATTTTTGTAACTCCGGGGGTAAGATCCCGCCCGTAGGCGGGAAAAGATCATTTGCCGGTGACGGCTGTCGAGGGAGAGTGCGGCTCATTTGTCAGATCAGCCTTTTCGTATTCGAACTTGTTCTGCGGACGCATGCGGAATGACAACAGAACGCCAATGGCTAGCAAGCCAACGCTGACCATGAAAGGCAGTTGCCAGTTACCGAATTTGTCGATCAGCAAACCAGCAGCTACCGGGCTGATGATGGCCGCCATGGCAGAGCCGGTGTTCATCATCCCGCTGGCAGTGCCGGCGTGGTCCGGCGCGATGTCCATTGGAATTGCCCACATCGGGCCAATGGTCATTTCTGAGAAGAAAAACGCCACTGCAAGGCAGCCGAGCGAAACGTACATGTTGTGCGTGAACATCAGCGGAACCAACGCGATCAGTGTCATGGTCAGGCAAATCGCGACCATTCGGCTGCGCGCCTTGTTCAAGTCGCCCGTGCGCTTATAGATTCGATCGCTGACAATGCCGCCCAATGTGTCGCCAACGACGCCGCCGAAGAACACTGCAGATGCGAATATCGCGGTGTTCTTCAGGTCCAGTCCCATGTTCATGAAGTACATCGGTACCCAGCTCAAAAGTAGCCACAGGGTCCATCCGTAACAAAAGTAAACGATGGTCACCGGCGCCATGCGTTTGAACAGTCTGCCCCAAGGCAAACGAACCGTACTTTTAGGTTTGGGCGGTGGCAGGACAGCCAGCTCTTCCGGTGTAATGTGTGGATGGTCTTTGGGGTGCTCAGTGAAAACCCACATCCACAGCATGACCCAAATAAAACTGATGACCGCACACACGTAGAACGACTCACGCCAGCCGTAGGCCGCCATAACAGCGATCATCGCGGCCGGAGCAAGTGCGTTTCCCAGCCTGGCAAAAGCGTGGGTAATTCCTTGAGCGAAACCGCGCTGGTCTTTGGGTACCCATCGAGACATCGCCGCTGTCGCTGCCGGAAAGGTCGCACCCTCCCCAAGCCCCAAAAGCACGCGCGCAACGATCAGTGAGACAAAGCCACCTGCCATGCCCGTCAGTACAGTGGCTCCGGCCCATATAAGACCGCATACCACCAGCGTACGTTTTGCACCAAAGCGGTCGCTGACCCAGCCGCCGATAATCTGGAATACAAGGTAGGGATAGGCAAATGCAGAGAAAACGATACCGATCTCGGTTTTGGTAAGGTTGAATTCCTTGCCGAAACCAACCGCCGCCGTACTCACGTTGACGCGGTCCAGATAGGTAATGAAATACATGGCGCACAGCATCGCAAGCACCACCACAGTGGGGCTGAGACGTAATAACTTCATGTTCTATCTCCAGTTTCTTGTTGTTCGCGCCATGGTGGCGCGTTGATTCGGGATAGTTAGTCGATGAGGCGGGTGCTGTGATTCAAGCCCACAACACCCTTTAGCCTTTAGTCTCTGCGCAGCGGTACCGATTGCCCTCCAAGATAATCCATAGCCGCCAGCACACCACTGGACTGTAGCTTGACGCCTGCCAGTTGCAGGCCCATCTCGCAGCCGGTCAGCGTTGCCATCAAAGTAAGGTCGTTGCAGTCGCCAAGGTGGCCGATGCGGAACATGCGGCCCTTCATCTTGCCAAGGCCTGTGCCCAGCGACATGTCGAATCGCTCGTAGATAGTCTTGCGAACCTGGTCGGCATCGATTCCTTCCGGGGTCATCACACCTGTCAGGACCGGGCTATAAACTGCCGGATCCGCACACTGGATCGGCAAGCCCCATGCTGTTACGGCGGTGCGGCAAGCCTGCGCCAGACGGTTGTGTCGCGCGAACACGTTGTCCAGGCCTTCGCCAAGGATCATGTCTAGAGCTTCAGACAGGCCGTATAGGAGATTGGTATTGGGTGTATATGGCCAGTAGCCGGTCTTGTTCATTTCAACGATCTCATCCCACGCCCAGAAGCTGCGCGGCAGTTTCGCGGTTTTGCTGGCCTCCAGCGCCTTTGGCGAGATAGCGTTGAAGCTGATGCCCGGTGGCAACATCAGGCCTTTTTGAGAACCGGAAACTGTTACGTCCACGCCCCACTCGTCATGACGATAATCCGCCGATGCCAGGCCGGAAATCGTGTCGACCAAGAGAAGAGCCGGGTGACCTGCTGCGTCAATGGCTTTGCGCACCGAGGCAATGTCCGAAGTCACGCCCGTACTAGTTTCATTGTGGACGACACAAACAGCTTTGATCTTGTGCGCGCTATCGGCCCGCAGGTGCGATTCAATCTGCTGTGCATCTACTCCGCCGCGCCAGCCTTCAATCCCTGGCTTACCAATGAACTGCGGCTTTAGACCCAGGCTTAGGGCCATCTTTTGCCAAAGAGTCGCGAAATGACCGGTTTCAAACATCAGGACTTCGTCGCCTGCGCTCAATGTGTTGCACAGCGCCGCTTCCCACGCCCCAGTACCGGACGCCGGATAAATCACAACCGGATGACGGGTTTTGAAAATTTTCTTGATCCCGTCGAGCACTTTCAAACCCAGCTCGCCAAACTCAGGTCCGCGGTGATCGATAGTGGGGTAGCTCATGGCACGCAGGATGCGATCGGGTACCGGGCTAGGGCCTGGGATCTGGAGAAAATGACGACCGGCCGGATGGTAATCGAGCTTCAGCATGGGTGACTCCGTTTTGTTGTTGTATTTTGAATTCAAAATTACATTAGCACTTTGTCATCTCGTGTCAATGCACTGATTTGTGCTAAATTTGCCCTTTCAAGGTGCATTTCGAATATAAAAAGCCTCTACGCTTTGATCTGAATGGGGATATTGCATGCAAAATATCGAGGCTTTTTTGGGGGTTAGTGAGCCCACTCAGACGCTCAAGGTCGAGCGTCAGCGGTTGCATGATGTCGTTGTCGAACGCTTGAGAGGCTTCGTCACCGAGGGGGTACTCCCGCCCGGCATGAAATTGAATGAGCGCGAGCTCTGTGAAACGCTGGGTATTTCACGTACTCCGCTCCGCGAGGCGTTAAAAGTGCTTGCGGTGGAGGGGCTGATTGAAATCAATCCCAATCGGGGCGCCAGCGTGACCCGAATGTCTGAGATTGAGATCCGCGAAACCTTTGAGCTGATAAGCGGTATCGAAGCGTTCGCCGGAGAACTGGCTTGTGAGCGAATCACAAGCCAGGAGTTAAACGACATCAAGGCGCTTCACCACGCGATGGTCGTCAGCAAAAATCAGAACGATCTGTCTGGCTATTACCAACGAAACAGATCGATTCACGACATGATTAATCTGGCCGCCCGCAATTCTGAATTGCGCCGAATCTACCTGTCCCTGAATCGAAGAATTCAGGCGTTGCGGTTCCTTTCCAATCAGCAGGCACCCAAATGGGAGCGTGCGCTGCACGATCACGAAGAAATGATCGAGGCATTGGAAACGCGGAATGGCAAACGCTTGAGCGATGTGCTTCGCCATCATCTGCTAGATAAACGGGATGCGATCATGCTGATGGTGCGGGCTGAAGGTGAGGACTCTCGGTCAATCAGGCGTTAAGTCCGTTGGCGATCAAGGGGATTGATCGAGGCTGAATCGACTGGAAAAAAGAATATTGAATTCAAAATGCAAAATGATCCACACTGTCTGACACAACAAAAACGGCAGATGTGAGAACGCTATGATCGATTTTCCGCGCAGAAATACTTTGGCGATCGACCCCCGTTTGCTTGAGTTCATTGAGCATGAAGCGCTAGTAGACACTGGGCTTGACAGCAACGCTTTTTGGGCCGGTTTCGCCCGATTAGTACACGACATGGCCCCACGTAATCGCGCGCTGTTGGCGCAACGCGAAGCTTTACAGGCCCAACTGGATGACTGGCACCTGAGTCACCCTGGCCCTATTATCGATTTCGCTGAATATCAATTGTTCTTGCGAGAAATCGGGTATTTGCACCCTGTGGAAGATTCGGTATCCGTCATTACGGAAAATGTGGACGACGAAATTGCTTTGACAGCAGGCCCGCAACTGGTTGTGCCTGTGATGAATGCGCGCTACTCGCTGAACGCTGCCAACGCCCGTTGGGGCTCTTTGTATGATGCGCTCTACGGAACCGATGCGATCGTCGATCGCCCTGTGTCGACTGCCCAGAGTGGTCAATACGACGCGGGACGGGGTCAGCGCGTAGTGGCCCGAGCGCGCGAGTTTCTTGACCAAGCAGTACCTTTGCAATCTGGCTCGCATTCCGACGTCAAATGCTACCGCGTCCATCACAATCAATTGATCATCGATCTCGCTAATGGCGAAACCACTCACCTCAAGAATGCCCAACAATGGCGCGGCCTGCAGGGCGAGCCTGACGCACCCAGTGGGATTCTGTTGATTAACAACGGACTCCACATCGAGGTGCAGATCGATAGAAATAGCGAGATTGGCACCACTGATATCGCGGGTATCAAAGATGTCGTCGTCGAATCTGCGCTGACCACAATCATGGATTGTGAAGACTCGGTAGCCGCCGTTGACGGTGCCGATAAAGTTGTCGTCTATCGCAATTGGCTGGGCCTTATGAAAGGTGACCTCACCGAGGTCCTGGAGAAGAAAGGGCGTTCGGTAACTCGCCGCCTTGCGGCAGATCGCGTGTGGTCGAGCGCAGATGGCTCTGCTTTCAGCTTGCCGGGGCGCTCACTGATGCTGGTGCGCAATGTCGGCCATCTGATGACGACCCCTGCGTTGCTGGACAAGGGCGGGCTTGAGGTTCCTGAAGGCATTCTGGACGCCGTAGTAACCAGCCTTTGCGCTATGCACGATTTGCGACGAAAAGGTAACTCGCGTACCGGAAGCATATACATCGTCAAACCCAAGATGCACGGTCCCGACGAGGTGGCATTCGCCGCAGAGTTATTTGATCGCGTCGAGCAATTGCTTGGGTTGCCCCCGTATACGCTCAAGATGGGCATCATGGACGAGGAGCGTCGAACCACGCTCAACCTCAAGGCGTGCATCGCCAAAGCGACACGACGTCTTGTATTCATCAACACCGGGTTTCTTGACCGTACGGGCGATGAAATACACACGTCCATGAACGCCGGTCCCATGTTGCGCAAAGGTGATATGAAGTCCAGCACCTGGCTCAAGGCTTATGAGCGAAACAATGTTTTGGTGGGCCTAGAGTGCCAACTGCCAGGCAGGGCGCAGATTGGTAAGGGTATGTGGGCGATGCCTGATCTCATGCGGGACATGCTTGAGCAAAAAATCGCTCAGCCGCTGGCTGGAGCCACCACCGCGTGGGTGCCTTCGCCCACTGCCGCTACTTTGCATGCGCTGCACTATCACCAGGTTGATGTAGGCGCGGTTCAGTACAGAATCCAGCAGTCTGCCTCAGCCAGGGAAATGGCTGAGTTGCAACTTCAACTGCTGCAGATTCCTGTGGGGATCGGCGACTGGGATCAGCATTCAATTACCCAAGAGCTTGAAAACAATGCTCAAGGGTTGCTTGGATACGTCGTGCGGTGGGTTGAAGACGGAGTTGGGTGTTCAAAAGTGCCTGACATCAATGACGTTGGCCTCATGGAAGATCGAGCCACACTGCGTATCTCCAGTCAGCATATGGCCAACTGGCTGCTCCACGGCGTAGTCACCCATGATCAGGTGATGGACGTCCTCAAACGCATGGCGGTCGTTGTCGACGGGCAAAATGCGCATGATCCAGCCTATAGCCCAATGTCGAAGGATTATTACGCGTCCTTGGCGTTCAACGCAGCATGCGCTTTGGTGTTCGAGGGCACGACTCAACCCAGCGGTTATACCGAACCGCTGTTGCATCGGTTCAGACAGATCGTGAAAGAGGCCAGATGATAAATTCAGACGAGTTGAACTTGCTGAAAGAGGCGTCGGCTCGCGCGTCGGTGCTCATTAACGAGCGCTTGGTGCTATATGCGGGAGCGAGCTTGCCCAGCGTCGCTGCTCAGCAGGCTTACTCCGTTGGCCTGAGTGCGTACCCCGCCATGGGGCCCAGCTTTGCAAAGGAACAGCCAGAGACCGAGCTGGTCTCCAGGCTTGAAATGGCCCTTCGAGAAAGAGTGTGTGATTTGCTGGGCGCCCGCTGGGTCGAGCCCAGGCTTGGCAGTTGCACCCTCGCGAATCTCGCTGTTTTTAATGCGCTGGCAAGCCCCGGAGATTTGCTTCTAGCCCCCTCCGCCGCTCACGGTGGGCATCTAAGCCAACGTCGCGGCGGTACTCCTTCTTTGGCAGGGTTAACCGTCGAAGACTTGCCGTTTGACACCCAGCGATGCTGCCTCGACGCGGAGCGAGCCGCGGAGCATGTGATGGCGCGCAGGCCAAACCTGATCATGTTGGGGCGTTCGGTCATGATTCGACCCGATGACATCGCACCAGTGATAGAGGCGGCGAAGTCTGTTGGTGCCAAAACGATCTTCGACGCGTCCCACGTTATTGGATTGATTGCAGGCGGTACCTTTCCGAACCCGCTGACGCTCGGTGTCGACGTGCTGACGAGCTCCACTTACAAAACCCTACCTGGCAGGCCTCACGGTTTGATCGCAGGTATGAATCCAGAAGACGAGCAGCGTGTTTGCGCAGTGGTCGAAGGAGCGCTATCGGCCAACTACGATGCGGGGAAATTGTCATCGTTATTGGTCACGCTGCGTGAGTCGAGCTTGAACGGACAGGCTTATGCACGGCGTGTATGCGTGGCCACCCGATCACTGGCAAGTAGCTTGCGTCAAGCGGGTGTAGCCGTGCTGGCGCCAGAGGATTCGGAGACTTTCACTCACCAGTTCCTGATTCCGATGTCCCCTGACATCAAGGCTGCCGACGCGGTGGCTTCGTTGGAAAAACACGGGATTCTGGTTGGTACGTGTGCCGACCCTACGACGTCAGGCGGTTACGCCTTGAGGGTTGGCACTCAATTCCTCACGGCCCAGGGGCAGGATGATCAGCTCGAATGCGTCGCACGGCGACTGGTTGCAGCACTCATGACAACGGATGATGGGCGGATGACAGTGGTTTAAGGGTCTGAACAGGCCGCATACAGGTTAATTTGTGGCTGGGTTCTAAGGTTTCATGGGGACTGTTAATATCCGCGTCCTCATCGTGAAACGTTTAACCCGGGGTTCTAGCCATGTCATCCGTATCTCCTCGTGCCGATCTGCCGAAAATCGAGCGCGTGCGCCTGCACGATACGGTTGTGGATCACCTGCGTCGTTTTATTACCGAAGGTGTTTTGAGGCCGGGCATCAAGTTGAGTGAGCGGGATCTGTGCGAAACACTTGGCATTTCGAGAACTCCTTTGCGTGAAGCGCTGAAGGTGTTGGCTCAGGAAGGTCTTGTCGAGCTCAACCCTAATCGGGGAGCGCGTGTAGCCACTATGTCAGAGGTCGAAATTCGCGAGGCTTTTGAGATGATGGGTGGGCTTGAGGCGTTTGCCGGCGAGCTTGCGTGCGCACGAATCACAGACGCGGAGATTGCCGAGATTGAGGAGTTGCATGCGGCCATGATCGAAGCCAAGGCTTCGGGCGATCTGGCAGGATATTTTCGGTTGAACTCTGCCATTCACGATCGCATTGGTCTAGCTGCTGGTAATCAGATGCTCCGGGATATGTCGCAAGGCCTGAATCGTCGACTACAGGCCTTGAGGCTTATGTCCAACGAGCACTCAGTCAAGTGGGAACGAGCAATCCGCGATCACGAACAGATGCTGAAGGCGCTCAAAGCTCGAAATGGGAAGCAGCTTGCATTCGTACTGCGACGGCATTTGCTCGACGCAAGCGGGCTTTTCCCTTCCGGGGTCGACGCTGCTAGTGATTGACGGGGGCCTCCGCGCTAGTTCCGACTAACTAATTGATTTCTTCCTCGCAACACCGTCATTCGCGTTACCACTGATCATCTCGATCCATCCCGATAGCAGTGCGGATCGGCCCCACCCTCATTCACCTCCACTCTCTTCTCTAGCGCACGGCCAATTACTCGACGCCGCCGTGTGCTAATGCACCTCTGCGCTTGCAAGCCGGAGCACCTTACCGACCAGCCGTATTCAGCAGCAATCCACAGCATCGAAAGGTTCTGCTCTGAAAAATGATCGAACAAAGGTAGACGTATTATGGATTTTGAATACAAAATGACAATCTCTTCATCTTCCGGTTGGCCAGCTGGGAGATATCAATAAAAAAAGCTCCGCGAGGTCATTTGTATGTCCCAGACCGAAGATATGCCTTTCGAATCACGCCGTGATTTCTTCAAAAAAACTCTAACCCTGATTCCTCTGACGGTCATTGCATCACAGGCCCCAGGCTTGGTTAGCGCTAGCCCCGAGCCTGTGAAACAACCGACAAACTCGCAAGAGCTGTACTCCCCTAGCTTCTTCAACGAGCCAGAGTGGTTGTTCCTTCAAGCCGCTTGTGGACGCCTGATCCCTTCGGACGAGACTGGTCCGGGAGCGTTGGAGGCCGGAGTGCCGGAGTTCATTGATCGGCATATGCAGACCAGCTACGCCGCGGGCGATATCTGGTATCTCCAAGGCCCATTCATTGAAGCGGGTCCGGAATTTGGCTACCAAGGCAAACTTCCGCCTCGTGACATTCTACGCGTAGGCATTGCAGGCGTTTTGGCGTTCTGCAAGCAGTCGGGCAAGGCTTTTCATGAACATTCGCCGGCGGAGCAGGACGCGATTCTGAAGAAGATTGAGGCAGGAGAAATCAAGACCGAAGGAGTGCCCTCTAAGCTGTTCTTCACGCAACTGCTGAATGAAACGCTCTACGGGTTTTTCGCTGATCCCAAATACGGGGGGAACAAGGGGATGGTGGGCTGGAAGATGGTTGGGTATCCAGGTGCGCGCGCTGATTTTCTCGACTGGGTCGATCAAACCGACAGGGCCTATCCACTTCCACCCGTCAGCATCTCCGGTCAGCGAGGTTAATCATGGCTGTCAGACAAAAAGTAGACGCCGTCATCGTTGGTATGGGCTGGACAGGTGCCATCCTAGCCAAAGAGCTGACAGATGCGGGATTGAACGTAGTTGCGCTGGAGCGTGGAGCGGATCGAGATACCTACCCAGATTTCGTGTACCCCAAAGTCAACGATGAGCTGGATGGCTCAGTGCATCGCAAATGGTTACAAAGCCTGGGGAAAGAAACGCTTACCATCCGGCACAGTACCGTCCAAACAGCGGTGCCTTATCGCCAGATGGGTTCATTCAAGCCTGGGGACGGCGTCGGTGGCGCTGGTTCTCACTGGTCGGGGTGCCATTTCCGGGCATTACCCGAAGATTTCAATATCAGAAGCAATTACGAAAGCCGCTACGGAAAATCCTTCATTCCGAAAGAAATGACGATTCAAGATTTCCCAGTCAGCTATGACGAGCTGGAACCTTTTTTCGATCATTTCGAGCAAGTCTGCGGCACATCGGGACAGGCGGGTGTGATTAACGGTCAGAAAGTAATGGGCGGCAACCCATTCGAAGGTTCGCGCAGTCGAGCATTTCCCTTGGCCGCAAACCCGGATTATCTGGGCGGTAAAATGTTCGCAAAGGCAGCGCTTGAGCATGGTTACAACCCTTACCCTATCCCTGCTTCCAATGCCTCGGGCCCTTGGAAGAATCCATACGGTGCACAACTGGGACCATGCAACTTTTGCGGGTTCTGCAGTGATTACGGCTGTCTGAATTACTCCAAGGCCAGCCCCAATGCCTGCATCATGCCAGTGCTGCGCATGCGCAAGAACTTCGAGCTGAGAACCCACGCTCAGGTGCTCAAGGTCAATCTCGACAGCGACGGAAAGAAAGCCACGGGCGTTACCTACCTTGATGCTTCTGGTCAGGAACACGTGCAGCCGGCGGACCTGGTCATCCTCGCAGCATTTTCGTTATTCAACGTACATCTGATGCTGCTATCCAAGATCGGCAGACCCTACGACCCTAATACTGGCGAAGGCGTAGTAGGTCGTAACTACACCTATCAAAACCTGACACGTATGACGATGTTCTTTGACAAAAGTGTTCAAGGAAACCCGTTTATTGGTATCGGCGGGGCTGGCCAAGTCATCGATGATTTCAACGGCAATCAGATTGATAACGCCAGGCTCGGCTACTTGGGAGGCGGCGTATTGTGGGCACGTCAACCCGGCGGTGGCCCAGTACGCGGCATCAGCGTTCCTAGCGGGACACCTAAATGGGGCAGTGCCTGGAAAAAAGCCGCGCAAGACAGCTTCCGGCATCAATTCTATTGGGAGGTGCAAGGCGCCAACATGGCGTACGAGGATTGTTATCTGGATCTCGACCCGACGTATCGCGATGCGTTTGGCCGCCCCATGCTACGGATGACATTCGACTGGAAAGAAAACGAGATCAAAGCTTCTCAATTCATGGTCGCCAAACTCGAGCAAATGGCGAAAAGTCTCAATCCCCTTTCCATATCTGCTGACGCCAAAAAACCAGGTGAGCACTACAACGCGACCCGTTATCAGAGTACTCATACTTGCGGCGGCGCGATCATGGGGGACAACCCTAAAACCAGCGCGGTCAATCGCTACTTGCAATCATGGGACGTTTCCAACGTGTTCGTGATGGGGGCGTGTGCGTTTCCGCAAAATAACGGCTACAACCCGACAGGCATGGTGGGTGCACTGGCCTACTGGTCTGCCAAGGCCATTCGTGAAATGTATCTGAAGGCCCCTGGCCCTCTGGTTCAGGCGTAAGGGGGCGGTGATGAAACAGACAATTGTTTATCCCTTGATGCTGTCTGCACTTTTATTGGCCTCTTCCGTGAGTGCTGGAGAACTGCATGATCCCGAACTCATCAAGCAAGGTGAGTACTTGGCACGTGCTGGAGATTGCGTGGCCTGTCACACCGCGAAAAATGGGAAACCCTTTGCAGGCGGCCTTTCGATTGCCACTCCGATTGGTACCATCTACGCCACCAACATCACCCCCGATCCGGCGACAGGAATCGGCAGTTACAGCCTGGATGACTTCGACAAGGCGGTCCGTCACGGGGTTGCCAAAGATGGCTACGCGCTTTACCCAGCAATGCCCTTTCCGTCTTACGCCAAAGTCAGTGCTGATGATGTAAGGGCAATGTATGCCTATTTCATGAACGGTGTTGAGCCTGTTCAGCAGAGAAATCGTCCGAGTGAAATCCCATGGCCCCTATCGATGCGCTGGCCGCTGCAAATCTGGCGCTACATGTACGCGCCTGAGGTCGCGAAAATCACCCCGAAACCGGTGCCCATTGAAAATGCTCAGATTGCTCGTGGCGCTTATCTGGTCCAAGGGCTGGGGCATTGCGGGAGTTGTCATACACCTCGCGCATTGACACTCCAGGAAAAGGCACTTGATGAAAGTAGTCCGGATTATCTGGCAGGAGGGCAGGTGATCGATGGTTGGGTGGCAATCAGCCTGCGGGGTAATCAGTTTGACGGGCTGGGCTCGTGGAGCGAAGACGACATTGTTCAGACCCTGCGTACAGGACGCAATGAGCATTCAGCCTCTTTGGGTCCGATGAACGACGTCATTGAGCATAGCGGGCAGTTCATGAATGATAGCGATCTGCACGCCATCGCCAAATACCTCAAGTCGCTACCGGCCTCCAACGTGAGTGAAGACGTATCATTCAAGCGAGATGACTCCACGGCCAAAGCGTTGTATGCCGGAGAGTCGCCCAGTCGCGGAGCTGAGCTCTACGTCGATAACTGCGCGGCATGCCATCGTACCGATGGACAAGGATATAAAGAGGTATTCCCGCGGCTCGCGGGCAACCCCTCAATCCTGAGCGGCGACGCCAGCTCTATGATTCGGCTGATTTTGAGTGGCAGCAAATTACCGTCTACCGAGCAGGCCCCATCAAACTTGACAATGCCTGACTTCGCTTGGCGTCTGAATGACCAAGAGGCTGCCCAACTGGTGAACTTCATCCGCAACAGCTGGGGAAATCGCGCTCCCACTGTTAAAGCCTCAGAGGTGGCTGAGGTTCGGAAGAACATACAGCAGGAGCATCACGGTGAGATGGTCAGCCATGAACAGGAGAACTCTAAACATTGACGATAGAGTCAAGCCTAGCCACCGTAGTCACGGCGTCACTGTGCACGACCGAATGACCTAGATGAGGTCTACAACGCAACGGCAGACCGTTGGTAAGCGACTTAGGCTGTCGTTGTGAAGGTCAGGCCACTGACCGATCCCTCGTTGGATGATCCAGGATTCCCCGCAGCCTTCAAGGGCTAGCGGGGATCTTTTCGATATTCAGAGAGTTCGCCGGCCTTGGCAGTGTAGATGTCGGAGCCGAACAGCCCTATTTCGACCCGAAGTTATCCAACGTCCATCCAGGGAGCGTTTTTGGAGTGGCTGCTGTTGGCCGAAAGCTGCCAGTAGGAGCCATGCGGGCGTAGCATGGAAGTTAACCCCATCAATCCCGGGAGGGCCATCTCTAATGAGTGAATCCGTACGGACAGTCGTAAAATGCCAAGATCCAGGTGATGGCAGCGGAGACGTCATTATCGATCTCCCTCCGGATCTTCTTGGAGAAATGCACGTTGGTTTGGGTGATTCCTTGAGCATCGAGTTGATCGGGGGATCGATAGTGCTGAAGCCAGTCCGCGACCGAGACACTCAATCTTGAGGTCGCTACCGACCCAAAGCTGACCCTGCGGACCGGCACCGCTCCTCAGTATTTCCTGAAACCTTGGCGCAGTATTGCAGCCGTCTCCGCACATCTCGTTCGACGAAGTTCCCTGCCACACCTCCTGGCATCCGGCTGCCGCTCATTGTTTTTGGTGGCGTCGATCAGTCGCCAGAGCATCTGCATATGCTCTTAGTACACATTGCATTTTGCAATCCAACTTGATGCATTTGCTCTCCTTCCCTAGCTTGAGCCGCATTGCACGTCAGTCGCTGATTCGCCGTGGGGACGTGCTTTGAGGACGGCTCGACCCAAGAGCGCTTCTCCCCATAGAATCTCAGAACGAACTTCCGGCCGGCTCATCACCGGAAATGTACAGGGCCAAAATGGGGAATGCGTCCCGAAGAGCGCGCTGTTGGCTCTTTGAGCCGTCACGGGCTAGCATCATTCTGCGAACTACTTGCCGAACATCATGGCCGCCAAACCAGCGGACTCCATCGTCGACAGCCTGACAATTACGGTAGCAGGAAGCTCTCCGCCCCTTATGAAAATTGACTACGTCGAACTGAAGCGGTACCGAAACTTTGCTGACGCACACATCAATCTGGCAAAAAATAGCTTGGTGATTGGAAGCAACGACGTCGGCAAGACAAACATGATTCACGCGTTGCGGCTTCTGCTAGACAAGAGCTTATCCGACGCTGACATTGAACCGTCGACGCATGACTTCCACTGCGCTCAGGACGGCACCCAGGCCGACTCATTTTCTATTCGAATTGCCTTTTCCGAGGTGACTCAGGACGCCGTCCTCTCTCAACTCAAGGGGCTTGTCAGTGCTGCTGGTCATTTTTTTCTCGAGTTTCGGGCCTACAGTCCGGATTACCGCTATGAGATTGCTGCCGGCCACGATGCTGATGCGCTTGAGATAATCCCGAGCCGTTTCTACCTGAAATATCTGCACCTGAAGTACATCCACTCCCAGCGTGATCTTGTGCGATACATCCGCTCGGAGAAGCGGCATTTGCTGCGTCTCGCACAGGGCGCTCGTGGCCAGCCAGAGACGGAGGCCGACACTCAACAACTGCAGGCACTCAATGATTTGCTGACGTCTGTGAACGACGGAGTCAGGAGCCTTCACTACGTAGCGGAAGCGACGAAAGACCTCAACGATGAGTTGAGGGCGCTCTCACACCATAATGCTGGCTATAACGTCTCGCTCGATACCGGTGCGATAGGAATCGAACAGTTCATTGAACAGTTGGAGTTGGGGGCAAGCACCAACGGTTCTCGCGTGATGCTTGGCGGGGACGGTCGAAATAACCAGATCCTGCTCGCCTTATGGAAAGCCAAGAGCGTGCTTGAGCACGATCAAAATAGCGAGGTAGTGATCTACTGCGTCGAAGAGCCTGAAGCACATCTACACCCTCATCAGCAGCGAAAGCTGGCCAGCTATCTCATCAGTGCGCTGCCGGGTCAGACCATTGTCACCTCGCATTCTCCACAAATCGCCGCAAGCTATAGACCCGACTCCATTGTCCGCCTGCTTCGAGACAACGGTGCGTCTCGTGCCGCTAGTCAGGGATGCTCTGCCTGCATTGACAACGCATGGGTAGGGCTTGGCTACCGAATTAGCATCCTTCCTGCGGAGGCTTTTTTCGCGTCAGCAGTGATGCTGGTCGAGGGGCCATCTGAAATGCTGTTCTATGCCGCTTTGGCACGAGCTCACCACTTCGATCTTGATCACAGCAACGTTTCTCTGTTGTCTGTCGACGGAGTTGCTTTTCAGGTCTACAAACGTGTCTTGGATGCCCTGGAAATCCCATGGGCCATGCGAACCGATAATGACATCTCCAATATCCTGGTTGGTCCTCATGGCGCGCAAGTGACGCAACGTCAGGTGGCGGGTATCAACCGTGCTCTGTCGCTGGCCGGTATGCCACCACAGCTACACCGCCCTGTGCCGTATGACCAAGCGGCATCTTTGGCCGATGGCAACTGGCAAGCGGTAAGTGCCGCCGTCGCGCCCTTTGGCATTTATCTTTCGCAGATCGATTTAGAAAACGACATAGCTGCTGAGTTGCCTGCACTACTAGCGGGTTTTAATGGCTATGGATTACCTCAAGCAATCACATACCTTCAAGGCAAGAAGGCTATCCGCATGCAGGAATTCGTCGAGTACTGCGGGGTTCGACTGCTTGCACCCTTAGATGGGCATTTGTTGAAGCCGCTGATGTACTGTCTGGGCGCTGCGGAGCGAGCTTGGCGATGACCATTTTCAACCCCAGTGCGGAACAAGAACAGGCCATCGCGCATGAGGGGAATATGGTTGTCGTCGCACGCCCCGGCAGTGGGAAAACTAGCGTCCTGTCACGTAAGGTTCGCAACTTTGTATCCGGGCTGCGTCCCTATCAGGGCATCATCGCCATTTCTTTTACGAACAAGGCAAGCGATGAGCTGGAGCGGCGCTGTAAAGTCGATGCTTTTGATGTGAGGAGCTCGTTTTTCGGCACTATTGATGACTTCTGCCTGCGCGAGATAGTTTTTCCGTTCGCGCGGCAGCTGATGCCTGTTGCCCCTGAGGTAAAGACCACCAAGCTTCGGGAGTTGCCTGAGCCGCTGAAGCGCACGCTACCAGAAATATCTATCCAAGACGCAACCGTTGCGAACACACCTGAGTTCCTGCCTTTCTTGAGTGAGACGCTGGCGGACGGCTTCGTTCCGCTGGAAGCGGTAGGCATGCTTGCCCGCCACATAATTGAACAGTCTCCTGCTTGTCAGAAATATCTAGTGGCACGATATCGCGCTGTGTACATCGACGAGTATCAGGACAGCGGACATTTCCAGCATCAGTTGTTTTTAAAACTCAAAGCACTGGGGTTAATGGCTGTTGCAGTCGGCGATATCGACCAATCGATCTACGCATTTGCGCACAGGGACCCTCGGTACTTACGTGCACTAGCCGAGCAAGGGAGTGGTTTTGCGTGCTTTGCCATTAGCACGAACTTTCGTAGCCACCCGTCCATCAACAATTTTGCACTCCGATTACTCGATCCAAACCACCCTATCGCTCCGACAGACGACCCGCGGGTATTTATCAAGACGGTCGTTGGTGACCAACGAGCGATTGGGACGTGGTTGAACACCGCGATTCCACATCTCATGCAGCGCTATGGAGTGGATTCCGCAGACAAGGTCGCAATTTTGTGTCGTAACCAGAACTCTGCGCGCTTAATTGCTACCGCGCTGACGCTCACCCACCGTCTCTTCGAAGACAGCCCTTTCGAGACGACGCTGGCCGGTGAGGCAAGTCTCTTCTCGGATTTGCTGCGGCTGCGTTACGACCCTCAGATGACGGCAGAGACGTTGATTGATCGGGCAGGCTTGCTAAGGCTTAGCCTCCACGAACGACGTGCAGCTCGCAGAGCAGTACTGAGTTGTCGGTCGTGTCTCGATTTTCATCTGGTACAGACCGTGCTGAATGCGGCGACATACCTGCTAGGACATCCGCCCTCCGCAGAGGGGGCGACGGAGCTTGGGGGAATCTGCGGAGATATCAACAAGCTCCGATGGTTTCAGGGCCCCGATCACAACGCTATTCAGCTTATGACTCTACATAAGGCCAAGGGGTTAGAGTTTGACTTGGTTTTTCATGCCGATCTGTACGATCACGTGATTCCGGCCCGCAGCTATCCGCCAGGCACGTATGGCCAGGTTATTTTCGAGAATGAAATCCAATGCCTAAACCTGCATTACGTGGGGGTTACCCGCGCAATCAAGGCTTGTGTGCTTCTAACATCGGATTTTCGTATAAACGGGAAGGGAGACCTTAAGCGAGGGGCGCCATCGCAGTTCATTGGCAGGAATGGCGCGAACGCTGTACCTATTATCTGGTAACACGAGCTTTCGGCAGCCGTCCTACCATGCTGTGGCGATTGTTGGGCTCACACGTCTCAAAAATGTGATTACGGCCGCATACTTCAATGGCTAAAAGTGTGCAAAGAAGTCCGACCAATATCGCCAGTAGCTCAAGGGGTACTGGCCATCACCATTACGATTGGGTTAAACGCCAGCAACCGATTCGGAACTCGCTCAGCTCACCCAGGCCTGCATTCAGCTCACAGAGAATGAGGTTGCCATTTCGATTTTGGACCGAGCGTGGGCGCTGATCCAGAGACACTGGGGATGTATTTCGGACGCCCGGAGCAACATCATTCGGCTATTATGATAAAAAGAGGTCCTCGCTCCGCCTAACCCATCAGGTAGACGACTTGTTTGCGCAGAAATATGGATATTTCGATGCTTCCTTTTGTTACGCCCTCACTGATCATTTCCAGCTCATCGCAATCTGCGTCTTGGCGTGCCGCCCTCTCAAGCGGCGGCACCGACGTGGGTAAACGAAAAACGCCCGAGAGTTCTTAATGAATTACTTCACAGACACGGCCGTAAACATCTTGGGCAACAGCAAGCTACGGACTCCGCAAATCGAGGCCTATATCAAAGCTCAGGAGCATTTTGCGAGTAACCCGGAAGAGGAGGCTCTGATAGTGCTTCCTACGGGGACGGGCAAGACCGGACTGATTTCCATCGTGCCCTATGGATTGGCTAATGGACGAGTTCTGATCATCACCCCCGGCATCGTGACCAAGCAGAGCATCAGAAAAACCCAAGACCTGCTTGAGGATAATTTCTGGATCAATTTTGACGTGATTTTTAGCGGGAACGACCTGCCGGTCACCTGCGAATTCAATTCACAGACGCTGCAAGGTAACCTCGAACAGGCCAACATTGTCTATTCGAACATCCAGCAAATCCACAGTGAGCGACCGACCTGTCTGACCAGGCGGGTACCGCCTGAGTTTTTCGACCTGATCATCGTCGATGAAGGCCACCATGCGCCAGCAGATACGTGGCAGAAAACCTTGGCTCACTTTTCCAAAGCCAAGAAGCTGTTTGTGACAGGAACCCCGTTTCGTGGCGATAACCAGGATGTGCCCGGAAAGCTGATCCACAGGACACCACTGTCTGAGGTGATGAGAGATCGGTACGTCAAATGGCTCAGGAAAGAGACGGTCAACGCCCATGAGCTCTATTTCACGCTAGCCGACCAACCAGGCGTCAGACTTTCAAAGGATGAAGTGCTTGTGTTCAAAGACCCGGAGTGGGTTCAGCGTAGCGTGGCTTTGTCCAAAGAATGCTCACTGGATGTGATCGACCAAAGCATTCACAACCTTACCGAGCTCAAGAAAGCGTCGCCTCAAGTTCCACATAAAATTCTGGCTGTGGGCTGCAGCATTGCTCATGCCGAGGATCTACGCAGGTGGTACGAGGACAGAGGTCTGCGGGCGGCGATTGTTCACAGCTACATGGAGCAGGCTGACGTAGATGCCGCCTTCAGAACGATCGATAACAACCTGTGTGACGTGGTCATCTCAGTGAACATGCTAATGGAGGGGTATGACCACAGATACCTTACCGTGCTCGCGCTATTTCGCCCTTATCGGAGCCTGAATGCTTTTGCGCAAATCGTTGGTCGGGTGCTGCGAGCGATCCCCCGAGAGGAGATCACAGCGTTTGAGATCGATAACAACGCTGTTGTGATCTATCACGAAGAAACCGGCTTGGATGCAATGTGGAGCTCGTTCCAGAAGGAAGTGGACCGAGCACAGCATCAGCGGACCAGAGAGTATGTGATCACTGATCAGGAATATGTTCGAAGAGAAGATTCACTAGCGGGGGTAGGCTCTTCCGAAGCATTTGTTAGCGATCAGGACTCCTATCTGGAGGACCTGGACTTCAATAAGATTTTCTCTGACAAGCGAGCCGAAATTGACGCCTTTGCCGCGCAAAAGGTCAAGCAGCTTCCTGGCATAGAAGGTTACGACGCTGACGTGCTCGCGCAATTGACGAATGTCATACGTAACGCGGAGATGAAGAAAGCTGCTCAAGTCATTGATCCAAATCTCATGGAAAAACGCCCTGAGATCGCGCGCAAGCAGCTTCGCGAGATCCTGACCAAAAAGGCTCAGGATGAAGTGGCCACGCTACTCAGCGACCTGGGCATCGATGAAAAAAGCTCTACGCTTTATCGGAAATTCGCGACGCACGTTCCTATGGCAAAGCCGAACACACCTAACGACGGTATACTGGTGAGCTTTATCAACACCAAGCTGGCGAAGAAGTACGGCAAGGTAGCTGAGCGTGATAATACGTCCCTGTCCGAGTCAATCGCGCACGTTGAAGTAGTCATCGCTGAACTGAGGAAAATACTGAGATGAGCCTCGAATCTATCAAATCACTCGTTGACGAACTGACGGCTCTCCACATCGGTCGAGGTGTTCAGCCGAGCGATCTCATCGATAACATGTTTGAAGACGCATACGTTGAATCAGCGACCCGGAAGACGTCGAGCGGGATGGTCTTTGAGATCACCTTTCTGGACAGCGACGAGGACGAGGGTCCTGTCAAAGTCACAATGCGGTACACCTACGACTGCGACCGCTATCTGGTACTCATCGAGCAGAAGGTAGCAGCGAAGCGATTCACCGCGCAGTGGGATCGTGCGACTTCTGTCAGGAAGCGGGTTGAGGCGCTTGAAGCTCTGTTGATGGAGAATCTTCCACAGGAAAAGGTTGCCTCCATCCTTTCTACTATCCCTGCTGACTTTGTGAGCATGTTCCCTCGCCTGAGCCTCGTCGCCTGATCAGTGTAGGATTATGCCCGTCGAAACCCTCGCGTTGGAAATCTACACCTCTCGTATGGCCGCCACGGATGAGGCTTAGTGGAGTATTGAAGAAAGTTTCCCTCTGACTTAGTAGTCTGGGCGCAAGACTCTTGGGCAGCAGTCTTTCGCCCTGAACGCGATGGGGATCCGCCATGCGGGGTTGTATTTTCCAGGTTCTGGCATATCCCTAGATGGAGCTGCGTAAGCGTCCCCCCAACACACCTTGCATGGTCAAACGGGCATCTATCTATGTAAATGCTTCTCTAACCTACTGACGCTACCTAACAATTGAATAGGCTAGCGGGGAGAAGGATTGAAATATATCGACAGCGCCTTACTCCTATCAATCGCTTACGGCTAATAGGTGCCAGATGCCCACGCAGCGTAGGATGGGTTTGATATGGCGCGAGATCTTAGCCAATAGTTTTTTTTAAATCGTCTATTTCCATTTTAAGCCTGGCATTTTCGTCGAAAAGCTTTCTGATGACTTCATTTTTTTGCTCATGACGTTTATTAACCATCTGTTGCTGTATACGGGAGATATAGGGTCGAAGTGAATTTGGGTCGCTTTGACCCAGCTCCATCGACACTGCCGCGCTAATAGAGGCATCGGACACATCGAGTTTTAGCTCGACACGCTGCTCAAAGTTGGTGTATATCCGTTCATTGGCAAATTTTCGTCTGAGAGAGTGAATAGACGTTCGAGGTTGGCGGTTGCCAATTGCTTTAAATGCAGCGCCGAATATATTCGAGATTGATGCGTGCTTCAGAGGATGCCCGTTGCGAGATGATAAAAATAGTCGATCCTGTGTCACGTTGTCATGTATTTTTCTGTCCAGCAGCCATTTGCGCCGCATATGTGTTATGTATTCGCTAACGCGGTAGGCGAGTAGTATCGGGAATCTATAGTTTATGTTGGCATCAAATTTTTGCTGGTCGGGTTTTATAATAAGATAGTCACCCATAGTGTCTTTTAATTTTTCATGGGAGAATTGCTCGCAGCGTAATGAATTAATGGATGCTCTGCGGAAGCCGGAGATATTCGCAATCGCCAATATCAAGCTATTACGCTCAGCGATAAATTGATCTTCGATCTTTCTAAAGTGAGAATCAAGCTTGAAAAGCTCGTCCTCAGTTGTAATGTGCTCAGTAGCATGTTTACTGCCACGACCTATCCTGCGAAAGTTTAGTGGATAAACAAATGTATAATCATGAAGCGGTCTGTTTTTGTGTGTTTTTTTCAGAGGCTCTGATGTTATAGCGCAATTTGATTCGCCTATAAGCTTTTCAAGCTCATGATGTTTTTGATACCAGTGGTAAAAATTGTAAATCCGAGATAAATGATTGTTGACCACGCGCTTAAGTTTCTTTTCGGGCACCATTGACTTGGCCTTTAGTCTCCTTAAGTCATCATCTCTGAAATTTCTTAGAATTTCATCTGTAGCGTCCCTCACCTGGATGTGATTAAGATTAATATACTTATAAAAAAGAGACAAATGATGGATTTCATTTTTTACATACTCAAAGCTGCAGAACTCTTTGTCTTGTAAATATATAGCATAATTCATTATGTCGTCTGCTAGATAGTAGTGATCTGTGTCTAGAATTATAGGGACAGGCGGGTCTGTCTCAGTGATCCATGAAGTCTTTATTGCCATTTTTAGTTACCTTTTTCAGTTCCAATATCACGCTATTTAATCTGTTTATTTCATTTTTGAAATGCTCTTGAGTTCTAAGTAGCTCTATCTTTTGGTTGGCGGTGTATGATTCTAGTAGTGAGATGTATCTTTTTAATTCGAATATGTCAGATTTTAGCTTGGATATTTTTTCTGGTTTGGTACTTTTTGTGTGGTTACGCTGGGCGAGAATGAGCGATTGGAGCGTAGCAATGAGCTCTGCTTTAAGGTCAGGATGCTTGTTTAAAGTGCTGTTTGCATTTCTCTTTATTGAACTATAGCGTTCTTGGAGCTTAGCTGAGTTTTGATTGGATTCCCAGAGGTTGAATTGTCGTACCGTTTTCGGGTAGTACTCTAGAATGGAATCTTCTGGGAAGTTGATTGCCTCTTTCAGAGCTGAGAGTTTTAGATTCAAATTGCTTAAAGCTAAGGCTTTGTTTAGTTCATTGATTTTCATAATAACTAGCCAGGTATTTTTTATGGTATTCAATTGTTTCACTAAGCTGTTCGATTTCGTATTCCTGATTCTTTCGAGCAATCGTAAAGCCAGGTTGATCAGAAATTTCGTCAACCATACGAGCAAGGTCAGCTTCTAAGCCTTTAATATGTTCCTCTGATGTCCAAGAAAAAATACAGCCACGACAGAGTTTAGGGCTGGCATTTTCTTTGTGTAACCTATCGTCCACACTGTTCCAGCACTTTGACTTGGAACGTACGGGATTTGAGCCTGCGAGGCACTGTGCGTGTTTGAACGCCTGAGGACTGTGGCCTCTCTGTTTCAAACGGTCTACAATGATCCTCAGGTTTTCACTGTCAGGAACCGAGAAGTCAGTAGACGCAAACATCTTTCGGTGGAGCGCTCTAACAAGTTTTGTATATCCCCCAGAGCTATTTTTTTCGGATATGCATCGATAAACAATTTCGCTGAATTTCTCCCTGTTAGCTTCGGCCATGCTCATCATAATTTGGTCATTATGTATGATTAGTGCTTCCGATTGGGTCTCGGTATTCCAGTCATATAGCTTGCTGAGCTCTGCCGATTCTGCTTGTGCCTGGGGGTTGGAGACGTAAATTTGAGTTGTTGTAATGTCCCCATGTTGGAGTTGATAAGACAGAATCGGAAGCAGGAAATATTCGAATCGGTTAATGAAAATCTTACAATATAGTCGTCGGAACATGTGAGGGGTGAGTTTTATCGGTTTGTTAATCGCAGCAGCAATAAAATCTCCGGACATAGCAGGATCGAACGCTTCAAAATCGAACTGAGAAACAGTATCTGATAATCCAGATGAGTTGAAATACCTGAGGCGAAATAACGTGGAGTCTTGATCTGTATCCTCTGAGTACTTATGGTTCTTGAACGGCTTGTCCTGGAGGATTAGCTGCAATTTCTCTAATGTTGTTATTGCGTTTTTAGTAGCTGGCCCAATGTAAAAATGCACATAGTCTTTGACTGTTTTCTCAATGTAAAATCGTTGAAGGTAAATTTCGGATTTTTCGTCAAGTACGACTCCGCTGCCCATGGAGATTCCATATTTTTTGTGAGTTATCTCTTTTTTCCTTCGTGCATTAAATACTGCAATGATCAAAAAGCAAGCGTTCGCGATATTTCGCATGCAGCTATTAAGATGCGAAACCAACTCTCGGATGTTGCCAAACTTAATTTCAGACTCGGGTAGGTATTTAAGCCGGCGTGCAAAACGCAGTATGCGTGATATAATGGCCGCTGGCCGCTTGACCTTACGGAACTCCCTTGATGCAAACGAAATGAGGCGAAGTATTTTTTCACTCCAAGTTTGCTGCCAATCGAGTGAGTACTCTAGCAACATCCCTGCATCGTAGCTGTTGATATCTTCAGTAGTCCCTGGCTTCTCAGTTAAGGCTTTTGCAAGTTTTACGTAGTTCTCATATGGTATCGATGTTGGCCTAAATGGCTCAATCGAATGGTAAAGCAGGTTTATTGATTCTAGCGTTTGGCGAAGAATGCTGTACTTCATGCCTTCAGAAATAACGTCGTTTTTTCGAAAAGAGTTTATCCAGCCTTGTCTGACCTCAAAGTCACGAATGCGATTAAAATGTACGGTAACTTCTTTTCCCGAAATATTCGTGGTAAGTGCCAGCTGAAGCCCAGTGGTACTTAGACTGACTCTCGAATTTGTCGATGTGAATAGTGGATGCAGAGGATCGTTGGCGCTATCAAGAAATGTTGTGATTCGTGAGTCGATATCCAAAGCCTCACGCCAGCCATTTAGGACAAGCTTTTTGGCTAAGTGGAGTGCAAAGTCCGGCGTTAAGAGTTTTAAGTCATAAAGGTCATTTAGCCAACAGTACTCCAAAAATTTTATAATCGACGTAAGCATGAAGCATATGCGGTTGCACTTTGAATTGCTCGGCGGGTTTGCGGCGGAGAAGTAATTCAAAGCGTAAATAAGTGCGGCCAAGTAACTGATGCGGTCCACAAATTTTGAGGGTGTATCGTAGACGCTGTTAGCTGGAAGCCAGTACCGCTTAAGATCGATTGGTTTGTAGCTTCTCTCGTCGGCGCGCGCGTCATGCTCCCTGATGTGTAAGATAAAGTCGGAATCTAAAAACAAACCGTTTGAGAGAGGTTTTTTGGCTATGATTTCAAATATATTCATGATGTGCGCTCTCTCGAGATATAAATATTCCCTCAATTTCGTCTAGGACATGTCCAAAGCGAGAGTTTTTTACAAACTTATACAACGCATCGTTAAAGGCTATCTTAGGGGCTATTAGAGTGTTGAACTTGGTTAAGTTGTCATTTCGCAGTCGCTGCCAATGTTTGAAGTAGTATTCACGAGTTCTAATAATGTCAACGATACTCTCTTCGTTTACGATGATTCGCCTATTAGGGCATCCACCGTTTTCATTGCAGTGTCGCGCTGAACAGACATCATTAGCCCCGTCGTCATCGTACAGCCCACTGTAAGGGTCAGCACACATCGAGCCGTCACCAATTCTAACAAGATTTTTTGATCTGTTTTTCCTAGTGTTTAGGTTGAAAGTTACCTTTTGTTCTAGGTCGGATTGGAACTGCAAGTTAATTGAAGAGGCTATGCTACGGGTAATATAGTGGTCGAGATATCTGCCGGTGGTACCAAGACTGCTATGACCCCCGCGTTGTCTGGCTGTCTCATAGCTCCTCGAGCGATACGCATCAATACTTATAACTGTGCTGCGAATCTGTTTTAAGGAGAAGTCGAATAGGCCGTTGCGGGTTATAAAGTCATAAGGCTTCATCTGTATCATAGAGGATGAGCGAAGAAATGAATCAGAGTTAGTCCAAGAGTACCATAGCTGCTTATTATCCGGGGCGACCAGTCCTAACCTTCGGAGTTGTTCGTAGCCCCAGACTAAAAGATCAATGGCGTTTATGATCTCTTTCTCTATTCTCTCGATAAAAATTGGAGGGGTGTCGTCATCCGATTTTGTTTTGAAACCCTGCAAGACGTACGCAAACCCAGGCTCATCATCGACTATCCCATCCCTGTTCATTTCTATTAAGGCATCACGGTTCCATCCGGTTCTGCATAGAAGCAAAATAAAAATTGATTGTAGTTCTACAGTTGTTATGCGATCTGGCGAGAAAAAAACCTGTCGGCCACTATACCCGAGAGGTAAATTGATCCCCAGATCTCTGCAGTTTTCATCGAGTGCGTGAAGGCTAATACTATCTCCGTTGGGGGAACCCTTGTTTTTTTCACTAACTGTCTGCCTGTACGCTGCGATAATGATTTCTGGCGGATTAGAGTCGGTTGTGGCTTGGGTCAAAGATGATGCTGCCTTGTACAGGATCTTGCCAACTCTTTCCTTTTGATCGCGCAGCAGAGGGATCGCTTCAGTCCGTACGATTATCAATCTGTTCTTTTTCGATATTGCGAGGTCGGTGATGCAAGCGTCGATGACTTTATTGAGATCAGACTGCAATAGATTTGAGGATTTCTCAATCAGGTCGAGATAGTTTTTATGAGGGACTGCACCTAACGGTGTCTCCATATTTAGACTGTTAAGGTGATCCTCCATGTTTAAAACGTTTTGCGGCGTGTGCTTCAAGTTACCGATCATGGTTTTGAATTTTACGGTTTCAGGAGATATTTTCTCTACGGATTGAAATCCGGTTTTTAAAACAGCAGATCTGAATTTTCCGGATATTTGCCGCTTTGATTCATTCGTATGGTCACTGCTAACTAGCGTGTATTCCAGGATGCAAAAAACTGAGCGCATGATTTCTGGTGTGATGTTTTTTTCATTGATCTGGCAAAAAAACCAACCGTGGGGAACACTTCTTAACATATCAATTGCAGTAGTGATGGCCCATATTTGGCTTGTGTAGAAACGGTTGGTGCTAGAGTCGGCTGACACTTTGCGCAAAACCGTCGTCAGCCACGCCTCCTCTGCGAGAGCTATTTCATCGAGGTCGATGTATCTCTCTGTGCAGTAGATTTGGTTGAACGCTTTGTAGTGCGTCCAAAAGGTGATTTCACGCTCACTTGGTGTAAACACAGTGTGGTCCTCCTCACGATCTCAAGCGTAGCTTGGGTTTGGCTACTTTGCTCATCTGCTCAAGCTACATTGACGAGCGATGCCAAGCTGCTGATCGCGGGCGACACGCTGTTTCGGCGTGGCGTCGGACGTACCGATTTGTGGGGCGGCGATCAGGCGACGATCGCGCGTTCGATCAAGGAGCGGCTGTACACGCTGGATGAGGCTGCTACGGTTGTAACAGGGCACGGGCCAGATACGCGGCTGGGGGATGAGATGCGCGAAAACCCTTTTGTCAGAGCGTGAATTGTTCAGGCCGGGTTAAGGAATTTTTGACCGTCTGCGTGCTCTAATCGCGCATATTGTCGGCCGCTGTGGTTGGCCGTAAAAAGCAAAACAGGAGCTCTCCTAGATGTTTACCTTTCGCCGTTTGATCATCGCTGCCACCGCGCTCGCTGTCCTGTCAGGCTGCGCGACGCAGAATCCTTATGACAATCAGGGGCAGGCACAGAATTCCGGCGGCATGAGCAAGACTGCCAAATACGGTGGTCTGGGGGCGCTGGCCGGTGCCGTCGCCGGTGCTGCCATCGACCACAATCATCGTGGCAAAGGCGCGCTGATCGGCGCCGCACTGGTCGGTGCAGGCGCTGCGGGCTACGGCTACTACGCAGACAAACAGGAAGCCGCGCTGCGCGCGAGCATGGCCAACACCGGTGTTCAGGTGCAGCGTGAAGGCGACAACATCAAGCTGGTGATGCCGGGCAACATTACCTTCGCCACCGACTCTTCGGCGATTGCCAGCAGCTTCTATTCGCCGCTGAACAACCTGGCGGGTTCGCTGAAGCAGTACAACCAGAACATGATCGAAATCGTTGGTTACACCGACAGCACCGGCAGCCGCCAGCACAACATGGACCTGTCGCAGCAGCGCGCACAGAGCGTGGCGACTTATCTGACATCCCAGGGCGTCGATGCCTCTCACCTGTCGGTACGCGGTGCAGGTCCCGATCAGCCGATCGCCAGCAACGCCGACGTCAACGGCCGCGCCCAGAACCGTCGCGTGGAGGTCAACCTCAAGCCGATTCCTGGCCAGCAATATCAGCAGCAACAGTAAGATCAAGTAATACCGAAAACCCCGGCCTGTGTGCCGGGGTTTTTTATGTGTGATGGATCAGTGTTTCTGTGGGCGCGTCTGCTTGGCGAAGTGAATCAGCCGGGAAACCGCGCATGCATCTGCCCCAGCAGCGCATCCTTCTCTTCCCACAGGCGATTGATCCACTGTTGAAACTCGGCACGGTAGGCTTCGTCCTGGTCATAACTCTTACCGACGAACTGCTGGGGAATCTGCACTTCTTCGAAATGCGCCACCACCTCGCGCACTCGGCCGCACAGCAGGTCCCAATAGCCTGGCTGGCCGGCAGGGTAATGGATGGTCACGTTGACGATGGATTCCAGCTGCTCGCCCATGGCGTCGAGTACAAAGGCAATGCCGCCTGCCTTGGGTTTGAGCAGATAGCGAAACGGCGACTGTTGTTGCGCGTGTTTGCCCTTGGTGAAGCGCGTGCCTTCGGCGAAGTTGAAAATCCCCACCGGGTTGTTGCGAAACTTTGCGCAGGTGCGGCGGGTGGTTTCCAGGTCCTTGCCTTTCTTTTCCGGATGTTTGGCCAGATAGGCTTTGCTGTAACGCTTCATGAACGGAAAGCCCAGCGCCCACCACGCCAGACCAATCACCGGCACCCAGATCAGCTCCTGCTTGAGGAAGAATTTCAGCGGACGAATGCGTCGGTTGAGCACGTATTGCAGGACCATGATGTCAACCCAGCTCTGATGGTTGCTGGTCACCAGATACGAGTGCTGATAATCCAGCCCTTCGAGGCCGCTCAGGTGCCAGCGGGTGTGGCCGAGCAGGTTCATCCAGGCCTTGTTGTTGCTGATCCAGGCTTCGTGGATGTGGCTCATCAGCCAGTCGGTGACCTTCTGCGCCGCCGGGAAGGGCAGGCACAGCTTGAAGATCGCCACGACGAACAGCGGCGTGCAGCAGACAATCGTGTTGAGCGCCAACAGCAGCGAGGCGATGATGCCGCGCAAAGGGGCGGGTAAGAAATCCATGGGGGATCGAACTCCGAGGGTAAGACCGCCGCCGGTGAGTACCCGGCGGCGTTATTGTGAGTGAAGGATGTTGCAGGCCGGTTTTATTGTGGCAAGGTTGCGGCCTGAATCGCCGTGAGGGCGATGGTGTAGACGATGTCGTCCACCTGAGCGCCGCGCGGCAGATCATTGACCGGTTTGCGCAGGCCTTGCAGCATCGGGCCCAGGCTCACGCAGTCCGCACTGCGCTGCACCGCTTTATAGGTGGTGTTGCCGGTGTTGAGGTCGGGGAACACGAACACGTTGGCGCGGCCTGCGACCGGGCTGTCCGGCGCCAGTTGCCGGGCCACGTGTTCGTTGGCGGCGGCATCGTATTGCAGTGGGCCGTCGATCAACAGGCTGCGCTGGGTTTCCTGGGCCAGTTGCGTGGCCTCGCGCACCTTTTCCACTTCCTCGCCGCTGGCCGAATTGCCGCTGGAGTAGCTGATCATCGCCACGCGCGGCGACAGGCCGAAGGCGACAGCCGAGTCGGCGCTCTGCACGGCGATTTCCGCCAGTTCCTGCGCGGTCGGGTGCGGGTTCATGATGCAGTCGCCGTAGACCAGCACCTGCTCGGGAAACAACATGAAAAACACGGACGACACCAGCGTGCAGCCCGGCGCGGTCTTGATCAGTTGCAGGGCCGGGCGGATGGTGTTGGCGGTGGAGTGAATGACCCCGGACACCAGCCCGTCGACCTCGTCCAGCGCCAGCATCATGGTGCCGATCACCACCGGATCTTCCAGTTGCTGCTCGGCCATCGGCGCGTTGAGGCTTTTGTTCTTGCGCAGGTCGACCATCGGGGCGACGTAGCGCTCGCGAATTTCGTCCGGATCAAGAATCTCCAGCCCCGGCGGCAGCTCGATGCCCTGAGCACGGGCCACGGCCTGGACTTCTTCAGGCTTGGCCAGCAGCACGCAGCGGGCGATGCCGCGGGCCTGGCAGATCGCTGCGGCCTGAACGGTCAGCGGCTCGGCGCCTTCGGGCAGCACGATGCGTTTGTTGGCGGCCTGGGCGCGCTGGATCAACTGGTAACGGAACACCGCAGGCGACAGGCGCATCTCGCGCGGCGTGCCGCAACGCTGGTGCAGCCAGTTGGCGTCCAGGTGGCTGGCGACGAAATCGGTGATGATCTCCGCACGTTCGCGGTCGTCGATCGGGATTTCCTTGTTCAGCTGATTGAGCTGGTTGGCGGTGTCGTACGAGCCGGTGCTCACCGACAGCACCGGCAAACCCGCCTGCAACGCGCCGCGACACAAATCCATGATGCGCGGGTCGGGCAGGGTATCGCTGGTCAGCAACAGGCCCGCCAGTGGCACACCGTTCATGGTCGCCAGGCTCACGGCCAGGATGATGTCGTCGCGATCCCCCGGCGTCACCACCAGCACGCCCGGCTTGAGCAGCTGCAGGGTGTTGAGCACGGTGCGCGCGCAGATGATGATCTTCGACATACGCCGCTGTTCGTAATCGCCAGCGTTGATCACCTGGGCGCCGAGCAATTCCGCTACGTCGCGGGTGCGCGGGGCATTGAGATCAGCCTGGAAAGGGATGCAGCCCAGCAGGCGGAAATCGCCACTGCGCAATAACGGCGAGTGCTCCTTCAGGCGCGCCGAGAATGCTTCCATGCTCTCGTCGGTGCGCACCTTGTTGAGGATCACGCCTAGCACTTTCGGGTCTTTCGGGCCGCCGAACATCTGCGCCTGCAGCTCGACGCGGCCAGACAGCTCGGTGAGCACTTCGTTTTCCGGCGCCGAGACCAGAATGACCTCGGCGTCCAGCGCCTTGGCCATGTGCAGGTTGACCCGCGCGGCATAGCTGGCGCTGCGGGTCGGCACCATACCCTCGACGATCACGACATCGCGGCCTTCGCAGGCTTGCTGATAAAGGGTGATGATTTCTTCCAGTAATTCATCCAGCTGGCCTTCGCCGAGCATGCGCTCAACATGGGCCAGCCCCAGCGGCTTGGGCGGCTTGAGGCCGTGGGTGCGAGCGACCAGTTCGGACGAGCGCTCGGGGCCCAGATCGCCAGGGTGAGGCTGCGCGATGGGTTTGAAAAAGCCGACTTTGAGTCCGGCGCGCTCCAGGGTTCTCACCAGCCCCAGGCTGATGGACGTCAAACCCACACCAAAGTCTGTGGGCGCGATAAAGAAAGTCTGCATGCGGGCTTCTCGAAGGTGAGCGTGCAAGGGTCCCGATTCGTCAGAATCAGGGACCTGAGTCAAACAGGACGCTGTTCAATCGCAGCGTCTCAACGGGGCACAAGGTTATCGCTATCTGCCCCTTGCGCACACCAGCCACAGCGAAAGGATTGACCTATTTTTTCCTGTCGCGCCTGCGCATCGAGTACCCAGGGGCGCGACTGCCATGGCGGTTGATGGCGCAGGTGCTGGGTGTGGCCGCACGAGAGCTCGGCGATCCAGTGGCCATCTTCGTCCTGACGAAAGCCTGTGATCGTGGTGTCGCTCTGAGGCATCGAGGGGTCGCGCAATCGGGGCCGTCCGTCTGAGTTGCGTTCGCTTTCGCGCGAGGGCTTGGTTAGACTTGATCGCTCATATCTCTATTTGCAAAAGGTTGCCCCATGCCGATCGCCGCCAACAAGGCTGTCTCCATTGACTATACCCTGACCAACGACGCTGGTGAGGTCATCGACAGTTCTGCCGGCGGCGCGCCGCTGGTTTACCTGCAAGGCGCAGGTAACATCATTCCGGGTCTGGAGAAGGCACTGGAAGGCAAGGACGTCGGTGACGAGCTGAAAGTCGCCATCGAGCCTGAAGACGCCTACGGCGAATACTCGGCCGAACTGGTCAGCACCCTGAACCGCAGCATGTTCGAAGGCGTTGACGAGCTGGAAGTGGGCATGCAGTTCCACGCTTCGGCTCCGGACGGCCAGATGCAGATTGTCACCATCCGTGATCTGGACGGCGACGACGTCACTGTCGACGGCAACCACCCACTGGCCGGTCAGCGCCTGAATTTCCAGGTCAAGATCGTCGCCATCCGTGACGCCAGCGAAGAAGAAATCGCTCACGGTCACGTGCATGGCGAAGGTGGCCATCACCACTGATTTGTCCTGCTAAGCTCAGTTAGCTGGCCAGGCGTCCTCGCGGGCTTTGCGAAAACCGGTTTGGTTTCGCAGTCTGACAGGGCGCCTTTTTCGGCCGATCGTGTTGGTATGGTGAGCAGGGGAGTTTCGTCATGAGTATATTTCACGACCTGAAATTAAAAGCTCTGGATGGCCAGGAACTGCCTCTCGCGCCCCTCAAGGGCAAAGTGGTTCTGGTGGTCAACGTGGCCTCCAAGTGTGGCCTCACGCCACAATACGCCGCACTCGAAAACCTCTATCAAAAATACAAAGACCGCGGTTTTAGCGTTCTGGGTCTGCCCTGCAACCAGTTCGCCGGACAAGAACCCGGCACCCAGGAAGAAATCCAGACATTCTGCTCGCTGAACTACGGCGTGACCTTCCCCTTGGGCGACAAGCTTGAGGTGAACGGGCCTCATCGTCATCGCCTGTATCAAATGCTGGCGGGCGAGGGCGCTGAATTCCCGGGGGACATCACCTGGAACTTCGAAAAATTTCTCGTCGGGCAAGATGGCCGCGTACTGGCGCGTTTCTCGCCCCGGACCACGCCGGATGACCCTGCGGTGATCCAGGCGATTGAAAAAGCGCTGCGTTGATGTGTGCAGGCTTGTAGGAGCGCGCTTGCCCGCGACTGCAATCTGGCTAACAGACCCTCAGTGACTGACCCAGCGCCGTCGCGCGCAAGCGCGCTCCTACAGTCACCCGCGAACACTTCTAAACCTTAATCACCCAAATCAATAGTGCTAGGCATCGCGGTTCGCTCGGCCCATCCTGTATGACCTTCATAATATTTTCCTGTAGCCGAGGACGTTTGCATGCCAGTCAAAGCCTTGTTCAAACCCTTTCACATGGGCAGCCTGGAACTCCCGACCCGCGTGGTGATGGCACCCATGACCCGCTCGTTCTCGCCGGGCGGCGTGCCTAACGCCAAGGTCATCGAGTACTACCGCCGTCGAGCGGCCGCAGGCGTGGGCCTGATCATCACCGAAGGCACCACGGTCGGTCACAAGGCCTCCAACGGCCACCCGAACGTGCCGCAGTTCTTCGGCGAGGCGGCGTTGGCAGGCTGGAAGAAAGTGGTCGAGGCAGTACATGCCGAAGGCGGCAAGATCGTCCCTCAGCTTTGGCACGTCGGCGCTGTACGCCGTTTGGGCACTGAACCGGATGGCACCGTCCCGGCATACGGCCCGACCGAAAAGCTCAAGGACGGCAACGTCGTCGTTCATGGCATGAGCAAGCAGGACATCGCTGACGTCATCGCCGCCTTCGCTCAAGCCGCCAAGGACGCAAAAGCCATCGGCATGGATGGCGTGGAAATCCACGGCGCCCACGGCTATATCGTTGACCAGTTTTTCTGGGAAGGCACCAACCAGCGTACCGACGAATACGGCGGCGATCTGGCCCAGCGTTCGCGTTTCGCCATCGAGCTGATTCAGGCCGTACGTGCTGCCGTCGGCCCGGATTACCCGATCATTTTCCGTTATTCCCAGTGGAAGCAGCAGGATTACACCGCACGCCTGGTGCAGACGCCCGAGGAGCTGGGTGCATTCCTCAAGCCGTTGTCTGACGCCGGCGTGGACATTTTCCACTGCTCGACGCGGCGTTTCTGGGAGCCGGAATTCGAAGGTTCCGACCTCAACCTTGCAGGCTGGACCCGCAAGCTGACTGGCAAACCGACCATTACCGTCGGCAGTGTCGGACTGGACGGCGAGTTCCTGCAGTTCATGGTCAACACCGACAAGGTCGCGCAGCCCGCCAGCCTTGAGAACCTGCTCAAGCGTCTGGGCGATGATGAGTTCGATCTGGTGGCCGTGGGCCGCGCATTGCTGGTCGACCCGGATTGGGCGGTGAAGGTGCGCGACGGTCGCGAGGAAGACATCCTGCCGTTCAGCCGGGATGCGTTGGGCAAGTTGGAGTAAACACCTGTAGCCGCACGGCTTGGATGCGGTAGCGAATTCGAAAGCGCCGCCGCATGCGAGCCGGACTCTTATATGCCTAACACCACGCCATCACGGGTCTCGCTGGCAGTCCGCAGATAACACTCGAACGCTTCGATAATCCCCGCCCAACCCTGACGGCTCGCGTGTTGCCGGGCATTCAGACGCACCCGGCGCAGGGTCTCGTCGTCCTCCAGCATCCAGCGCGCGGCGTCGATAAAACTCTCTTCATCCCCCGGCATCGCCACGGCGCCGTTGTGCCCGTGACGAATATGCTGGCCCGCCGCCGCTTCGTCATACGCCACGACACCCAGCCCCGAAGCCAGCGCCTCCAGCACAACGTTGCCAAAGGTTTCGGTGAGGCTTGGAAACAGGAACAGATCCCCGGACGCGTAATGAGTGGCCAGGGCCTCGCCCCGTTGCGTGCCGCAGAAGATCGCGTCCGGTAATTGCTGCTGCAGCGTGACGCGCAGGGGGCCGTCACCGACGATGATCAGCTTGAGTTTCTTTGCGGGGTAGGCGCTGACCAGGCTGTCGAAGCTGGTCTTTAGCAGGCCCAGGTTCTTCTCCGGCGCCAGACGTCCTACATGCACAACGGCGGTATCGTCGGGCTGAAGGCCCCACGTCTCACGCAGGAAGGTCGAACGTCGGGAAGGATGAAACAGCTGGCAGTCCACCCCACGAGACAGCAACTCCAGTCGCTCGAAACCCCGCCGCTCCAGCTCGGTTTTCTGACTGGCACTGGGCACCAGCGTGGCGCTCGACCGGTTGTGGAACCAACGCAGATACGAGGTCAGCAAGCGGGTGATGAACCCCAGCCCATACTGCCGCGTGTATTGCTGAAAGTTGGTATGAAAGCCACTGACGATCGCAATCCGCAGCCGCCGCGCAGCCCGCAACGCGGAAAGCCCCAGCGGGCCTTCGGTGGCGATGTACAGCACGTCCGGCCGATTACGCTGCCAGCGCCGCAGCAACTTGTGCATCGACGACTGCCCCCACTGCAACCCCGGATACCCCGGAATCGGCCAGCCGCGACACAGCATCAAATCATCCCCGGCCGTCCGCCATTCATCCTCACTCTGGCGCGGCCGAATCACCTCAACCCGATGCCCGCGCAGGCGCAAACCATCGCACAACCGGCTCAGCGTATTGGCCACGCCATTGATTTCGGGAGCGAAGGTTTCGGTGATTAGCGTGATATGCAGGGATTTACTCATGACAGCCAGTTTCAAAGGCGCGCGTTGCGCTTGTGTGGCGGTTGGGTGATGGATTTGTGACGCGAGTTTTCAGCCGCCCACCGTGAAGGGCAATATTCGCGATTTGCCAACCCGCTCCAGCGCTGCTGCCTCAGGCGTGTAGTGAGTGTGTACGGGGTTGAGACTGACGAGGTTCAGGTGGCAACGAGGTTTGACCTGCCTTGCAAGGTTCGCCGGTTCGGCTTTCAGGGTTTGCGAGGTGGCCGTTTCGACCGCCTCGGCGAGCGCCTGCATGAATTTCGGTGCGTTGGGCTCTGGCTTGGGTTTTGTCTTTAGCAGGGCAGAGACAGGCGGGTTCGAAGCGTTGACGCGATTCGTTTCCATGGACATGGCACTCCCGATGATCAAGGCGCCCGGAGTGGGCAAACCCATGGTTGAACAGGTCGGTCGTGGGATGTTTGGAAGACTTTTGTAGGAATGGTCCTGATCTTTTTTGGAGTGATTCAACGCACTTTTTGATCGGTAGGATGCGCGGCACTTACTCACCGAGGGAACGATGTGTCTGACGTTTTTTATACGCCGCCTGCTGCTGAGCTTGTGGATTCACCAAAGAAGGGCTCTCCGTTTTTTACGGTCTCGGTTAACAAGTTGACGGTGATGTTGATCGTGACTTCCGGGTTGTATGGCATCTACTGGAGCTTCAAAAATTGGTCACACTACAAAGCGTATTCGGGAAGGCCGCTCTGGCCGATTCCTCGCGCCTTTTTCGGGCTTATCTACCTGCCTTCGCTGTTCTACAAAGTTGACGCCGAGCTCAAGACTCAGGGCAAACGGTTGCCTTATTGGGCAGCACTTGCGACAGGTTTGATTCTGCTGTTTCTGGCCCCTTCATTGATCGGTTTCCTGATAGGTTTGTTTCAGGGATTAACCCAGGGAACCTACACAGGCGTGGGCATTATCCCGGCGATCCTGGCATCGACCATTCCGTTTCTGCTGCAGTGCCTGATTCTGCGCAGGGTTCAGTCATTCATCAATCTGGCGAATGGCGATCCTGACGGGATCCGGAACAAGGACTTCACCCGTTGGAATGTCCCGTGGATGGTTATCGGCATCATTTACTGGGTTGCGGGAACAATGCTGACAATTTCGATGAACCAACCGCCGCTTTAGCCAATAAAAAGGCCTCATCCGAGGCCTTTTCCTTTATTCAGCGAATCCTTTCCGCCAGCGTCTGCGCCCCACGCTCCCTGACCCAGAACAACGTCGCCCCCGCCACCGCTGCCGGCATCATCAGGATGTTGACCACCGGAATCAGCAGCACCAGGTACACGATCCCGCCAAAGCTCATGCTCTGCCAGCGTTTGGCACGCAGCCAGGCGAGCATGTCTTGCCAGCTCATCTTGTGGTTGTCGGCGGGGTAGTCGATGTATTGGATGGCCATCATCCAGACGCCGAACAGCAGCCACAATGGCGCGGCAATGATGTTGACCACGGGGATCCACGACAGGATGAACAGGCCGATGGCGCGGGGCAGGAAGTAGCCCAGCTTGCGCATTTCGCGGCTCAAGGTGCGGGGGATCATTTCGATCAGTTCGGCCCAGCTGAAAGCCGGGAAGTCGTCAGTGCCGCGCAGCACCACTTCGACCTTTTCCGAGAGGAAGCCGTTGAAGGGCGCGGCGATGACGTTGGCGATCATGGTGAAGGTGAAGAACACCATCAGCACGACCAGCACCACGAACAACGGCCAGAGGATGTAATTAAGGAAGCTCAGCCAGCCGGGCAGGGTGGGCATGAACGAGTCCACCCAGAGACTGAACTCGTGGCCGGCGAAATAGATGAGTGCGCTGAACAGCACCAGGTTGATGGTCAGCGGCAGCAGGACGAACAGGCGCAGGCCGGGGCTCAGGACCAGTTTCAGGCCCTCGCGCAGGTATTGCGGGCCGGACAGGGCAGGTGCGGGCATAGGGGCCTCCAATCGTGGAAAACGCGCCGACCTTACCGACTTTGCGAGAGCGGCGGAAGCCGGATCGGCGCCATGACATTCGCCGAAACAATCTGGCGAGGTTAAAGTCTATCGACAGATCATCGTGCAACTGTTTGTCGGGATAGGTGCGGTCTATGAACTGGATTGTGAAACGGTATTTCCTTAATCTTCCCCGCCCCGATAAGCTTGCGGGCAACTTTTAGACCTATTCCCATTCACTTTGAACCTCGAAGGAGTCTTAATGAGCGTTCTGGTAAACAAACAAGCCCCTGATTTCACCGCAGCGGCAGTCCTGGGTGACGGTTCGATCGTCGACAGCTTCCAGCTGTCTTCCCTGCGTGGCAAATACGTCGTGCTGTTTTTCTGGCCTCTGGACTTCACGTTCGTGTGCCCGTCGGAAATCATCGCGCACGACAACCGCGTCGCTAAATTCCGCGACCTGGGTGTTGAAGTGGTTGGCGTTTCCGTCGACTCGCACTTCACCCACGCCGCATGGCGCAACACCCCGGTTGAAAAGGGCGGCATTGGCCAGGTCCAGTTCACCATGGTTGCCGACATCAAGCACGAGATCACTCGCGCTTACGGTATCGAACACGAAGACGGCGTTGCGCTGCGCGGTTCGTTCCTGATCGACCAGAATGGCGTGGTTCAGCACCAGGTCGTGAACAACCTGCCGCTGGGTCGTGACGTTGACGAGATGGTGCGTCTGGTCGAGGCACTGCAGTTCACCGAACAGCACGGCGAAGTCTGCCCGGCTGGCTGGCGTCCAGGTCAAAAAGGCATGAAGGCCGACGCGTCTGGCGTTGCCGACTACCTGGCCGAGAACGCCAAGAGCTTGTAATACCGTTGCTGCGGCTTGGGTCGCAGCTTCAAGATTTCAGGATTGGCGAGTCGACCCTTCCCCAAGTGCGCTCGCGAGTCCGTTTTATTCAAGCCGGTGCGCCGGTTCAGATCTCAGTAACTCCGACCACACGTAACGATGGCCGGTCGATAGGAGTGTGTCATGTCCGATGTACGTCATTCCCGAGTGATTATTCTCGGCTCCGGCCCTGCCGGTTACAGCGCTGCGGTGTATGCGGCCCGTGCCAACCTCAAGCCTCTGCTGATCACCGGCATGCAGGCCGGCGGTCAACTGACCACCACCACCGAAGTCGACAACTGGCCGGGCGACCCCCATGGCCTGACCGGCCCGGTGCTGATGGAGCGTATGCGCGAGCACGCCGAGCGTTTCGAGACCGAGATCGTGTTCGATCACATCAACGCCGTCGATCTGGCCGGTAAACCGTTCAGCCTCAAGGGCGACAGCGGCACCTACACCTGCGACGCGCTGATCATCGCGACCGGCGCCAGCGCCCGTTACCTGGGCCTGCCGTCGGAAGAGGCGTTCATGGGCAAGGGCGTTTCGGCCTGCGCGACCTGTGACGGTTTCTTCTACCGCAACAAGCCGGTGGCGGTGGTCGGTGGCGGCAACACGGCCGTTGAGGAAGCGCTGTACCTGGCCAACATCGCCAGCAAGGTGACCTTGGTTCACCGTCGCGAGACCTTCCGCGCCGAGAAGATCCTGATCGACAAGCTGCACGCACGTGTCGCTGAAGGCAAGATCGAGCTCAAGCTCAACTCCACGCTGGACGAAGTGCTGGGCGACAACATGGGCGTGACCGGTGCGCGTCTGAAGAACAACGACGGCAGCTCGTCGGAGTTGAAAGTCGACGGCGTGTTCATCGCCATCGGCCACACCCCGAACACCTCGCTGTTCGAAGGCCAGCTGGCACTCAAAGACGGCTACATGGTGGTCAATGGCGGTCGCGAAGGTAATGCGACCGCGACCAGCGTGGAAGGCGTGTTCGCAGCCGGCGACGTGGCTGACCACGTGTACCGTCAGGCGATCACCTCGGCCGGCGCAGGCTGCATGGCCGCACTGGACGTCGAGCGTTACCTGGATGGCCTGGCGAACGCTTCGTTCTGATCAGTGCAGTACACAAAAAAACCGGCTCATCGAGCCGGTTTTTTTATATCTGCAGAACACCACAGACCCGTAGGAGCGCGCTTGCCTGCGATTGCGGTATGTCAGATCACGATGGGGTGACTGACCGGCAGCCATCGCGGGCAAGCGCGCTCCTACAGTCGGTTTCAGTTGGTTTCAGGCCTTGCGCGTCAGCGGCTGGACGCTGAATTTTACGCCGGCCAGACCATGGGCGATCAGTGCGCGGATGTTGCCATGATCGCTGCCCTCAGGCGTCGCCACCACCGAGCGGTAGTGCTCGCCGAATGCCAGCAAGGCTTCTTCGTCGCTCAGGCCTTCCAGCAGCGCCAAACCCAGGGTCTTGCACGAGCCTTCGTTCTGACCTGCGGCGTTTTCCACCGGGCCGTTGCTGAAGGCTTGCGGCTGGTAGTCGTAGTTCGCCGCCACGAACGCCAGGGTGTCGGCGAAAACGTGCTCGCCGGAGGCGAGGCTGGCGCGCAGGGTGCTCAGGTCAGTCATGCTTCTTTTCCTTGGCGAACGCCGCTTGCTGATCGGCGCTGGCTTCTTTCTGGTAGAGGGATTTCCACTCGCTGTACGGCATGCCGTAAACCACTTCGCGGGCGTCATCGAGGCTGATGTCGATCTGCTTCTCGTCGGCGGCAGCCTTGTACCATTTGGACAGGCAGTTGCGGCAGAAACCGGAGAGGTTCATCAGGTCGATGTTCTGCACGTCCTTGCGGCTGTCCAGGTGCGCGACCAGACGACGAAAGGCGGCGGCTTCGAGTTCCAGGCGTTGTTGCTCGGTCATGGTGGACTCTCGTTAAGAAAAACAGACGCGGATTTTAAAGGCGCTCAGCGCTCGGCGGCCAGCGTAATCGACACCGATTCGGCGAAGCGCAGCGCGTGGGGCTTGTCGACTTCGACCTCGGCGTATTGCACCGCGTCGTGGGCCATGACCAGATCGAGCACTTCCTGGGTCAGGCGCTCCAGCAGGGCGAAGCGGTTGCTTTCGACGTGATGAATGATCGCCTTGGTAATGGTCCGGTAGTTCAGCGCGTGATCGATGTCGTTGTCGCGCACTGCTTCCTGGGCCGGGTACAGGATCGTCAGGTTGATCAGCACGTCCTGCTTGTTGAGGATCTCGTCCTCATTGATGCCGATGTAGGTGCGCAGGCACAGGTCCTTGACCCGGATGCGTGCGGTGCCTGGTTCGAGTCTTGCCATGGACTACTTGCTCCGTCCGATCAGTTGCAAAAATTCCATCCGTGTCGTGTTCGATTCGCGAAACGCGCCAAGCATCACCGAGGTGTTCATGGTCGAGTTCTGCTTCTCGACGCCGCGCATCATCATGCACATGTGCTGGGCCTCGATGACCACCGCCACACCCGCGGCATGGGTCACGCCCTGTATGGCATCGGCGATCTGACGCGTGAGGTTTTCCTGAATCTGCAGTCGGCGCGCGAACATGTCGACAATGCGAGCGATCTTCGAAAGGCCGAGGACTTTTCCGGTCGGGATGTAGGCCACATGCGCCTTGCCAATGAACGGCAACAGGTGATGCTCGCACAGCGAGTACAGCTCGATGTCCTTGACGATGACCATCTCGTCGTTGTCCGAGGCGAACAGCGCGCCGTTGACGATCTCGTCCAGCGTCTGGTCGTAGCCGTGACACAGGTACTGCATGGCCTTGGCCGCGCGCTTGGGGGTGTCCAGCAAGCCTTCGCGCTCAGGGTCTTCACCCAGGCCCACGAGGATTTCACGGTAGTGCTGTGGCAGTGACAAGGTCATCAAAAGGTCCTCGGGGCGGCTTACTTGACGTGCCGTCCGCCGTTTACGGTCAGTGTGGTGCCGGTGACGTAAGGGTTATCCAGCAGATAGCGCAGGCTCTGGTAGATCACCTCGGCACCGGGCTCGATGCCCAGCGCGGATTTGGCCAGCGTGCGGGCGCGGTACGCCGCGTCGTCGTCGGGTTGAAACATCAGCATGGCCGGGGCGATGCCGTTGACCTTGATTCTGGGGGCATAGCGCGCCGCGAACGACAGGGTCAGGTTGTCCAGCCCCGCTTTGCTCGCACTGTAGGCGATGTGCCTGCTGCTGCCCTTGCGGGTGACGTCGTCACCGATATGAATAATGTCGGCCTGCTCCGAGCGCTGCAACAGGTCGGCGCAATGCAGGTTGATCAGGTACGGCGCAAGCATGTGCACATTGAACATGCGCTGAAACACCTCGGCTTCATCGCCCTCGGTCTCGGCCAGCCACTCGGAGGCGTTGTGGACGATGGCGCGCAGGCTCGGGGTTTGATCCTTGAGCTGCGCGATGAAGGTCATCACGCTGTCCTGGGAAGAAAAGTCTGCATGAATTGCAACGGCGCCCAACGCCTTCAGACGCTCGACGCCGGGGCGTTCGCTGCGGTAGGTGATGATCACCGGCTGACCTTCGCCCAGCAGCCGTTCTGCGCAGTGCAGGCCGATGCGCTGACTGGCGCCAGTGATCAGGACAGGGGCAGGGGAGGAGGCCATGGCAGCTCACGCGTTTATCAGGGAGAAGAAAACCGGGAGGTCGCGGGCGTGTCGGCTCTGGATTGCAGGCGCCAGTTACTTTCAATGGGCCATCAGAGCACGAACGTCTGGGGCAAAGTTAACCCAATGGTCCAGTGGTATACAACTGCAGGTTGGATGCAGGCACGATCCTTGTGGCAGCGGGCTTGCTGGCGAACGGGGCAGGGTCAATGGCAGATGATTTGACGGACACTGCGCTTTCGTCGGATCGCCGCCCGCAGCAAGCCGGCTCCCACCGGTTTGGCGTTGAGGGCCGGGACGAGTTGGCGTCAGTGCGTAGACGCCGACTCGGCCTGTACCGCGGGCACCTGCGTATTGCTGTGCAACCACCCGGACAACAAATGCGTCGACAGCGGGATGAACCAGAACACCATCAACGGCGTGAGCATCAGCGTGCTGAGCATGATCCGCGGCAGCAATTCCAGCTGACCGAGCAGCGGGCCGAGGATGTAGTTGAAGATCAGCGACACCGGAAAGAACGCCAGCCAGATGGCCACGGCCTGTTTCCAGCGCGGCGGGCGCTGACCCACATTGCCGAACCAGCCGTCCATTCCACGTACGCGGTGCACGGAATTCTTGGCGAACAGGCCACTGCCGCGCACCAACCAGGAGCGTCGGGACGCAGAATGCTCCCAGGCGTGCATGGTGGCTTCATCGGCAAAGCGGAAAATAATCTGGAATTCGTCGTCTCCCGGAGGCGGTGCGAGCACGCCTGAACCCAGGTAGCCGGGAAAATCGGTGGCCAGTTGTTCGCCTTCATGCAGCCAGGCGATCAGTTCCTGATAGCGGCCATGGGCGACGCGACGGGCGACCATTAGCGTGACGGGTGAGGTAGACATTGTGTATCTCCGATAGACGAGTGAGCTTCCCGGGTAGGGAAATCACAGGGCGCGACGCCGGGGTGGTGGCGTTGCGTCAACTTCGTAGCAAAGCGTTGCAAATATTAGGCCTTTCGGCAGCGGCAAGCTACAAGCTTCAAGAGGGGATGGCGGCGCGGCGCGGCGTGACGCTTGCCCGCTGACTTTGCGCAGCGAGTTGGGTGAGCGGGGCGAGTAACACCACTCTCGAACCTTGAGTCGTTAGCCACCGCACCGCGCCTCAGCTTGTAGCGTGTAGCTTGCCGCTGCTCAAAGCTTAAAGATGCATCGAAGGGTGAATCTTGCGGTGTTCCTGAAGGATGTACTGACGCAGGCGCTCAGTGTCTTCCTTGCTGTTCTGGCTCAGGCGATACGCGGCCAGACCCTGCTCGGTCAGGCGCTCGAAGGTGCCGCGCAGGGCGATGGGCGCAAGGCCTGAGGGCGTGAACCAGGCCGAGAAGTATTTCGGCGGTTTGGTCTGCTTGCGGATTTCCAGCAGGATGCCCTTGAAGGAAATCTCGTGGACCCACAACGCGGTAAGCGAGCCTTTTTCGGTCTCCAGCGCAATGGGTTCAGGCAGTATCAGACGCCACGGGCGAATGCGCGGGCCTTCTTCAAAGATGCTGGGAGCGCCCAGTTCCAAGTGCAGGGCGTGGAATTCGTCTTCGACCAGATGCAGCGGGAAGGTCATCTGTTGATTGTCGAACTGGGCTTGAATGGTCACTTGCTCATGGGCGGCCAGACGCGTCAGGAGGTCCTGAATCTGGACACCGCCGTTAACCACCAGGCTGCGGGATTTGTCACGCACGTTCAGCTTGGGGTTGTGCTGCATGTTCTGGATGAAATCCAGCTCATCCTGCGTGAGGATATTGTCGCGCTGCATGGTCAAGCTCTGTTAACCGGTTATTGAAAAAGCTGACAGCAAATTCGGTCGTTGGTTGCTGCCATTCGTCAGTTGAATGGATGGCCGCTGCGACGCACGGCCCTGAAAAATGAGCTTGCGCCAGTTTCGCGTGCAATTGGAGTACTTTCTGCGGCGCGACACCTGCGCTCATTCTAAGACATTGTGGCCGTCTGGGGCATAATGCCGCACGATTTCAATCAGTCACAGGATCTCTCAATGAAAGTCGCCATTGTTTCGGGCTCGGTGTACGGCTCTGCCGAAGAAGTCGCCCGACACGCTCAGCAGATCATCAAGGATGCCGGTCACGAGGTGCTATTCAACCCGCGCGTGACGCTGGCCGATCTGCAAGCCTTCGCCCCTGAGGCCTTTCTGGCCGTGACCTCGACCACCGGGCTTGGCGAATTGCCTGACAATGTCCAGCCGCTGTATTCGCAGATTCGCGACGTGCTGCCGGCGGCCTGGCGCGGCCTGCCGGGCGGCGTGATCGCCTTGGGCGACGCCAGCTACGGCGACACCTTCTGTGGTGGCGGCGAGCAGTTCCGCGAGCTGTTCATGGAACTGGGCATTCGCGAGGTGCAGCCAATGTTGCGGCTGGATGCCAGCGAGACGGTCACGCCCGAATCCGACGCCGAGCCCTGGCTGGCCGAGTTCGTCGAAAAGCTCGGCGCGTAACCGGTTATCGACGCACCAGCGCCAGCCACGCTTGCGCCGCCTTGGACAAATACGCGCCTTCACGCCAGATGAAGGCGATGTCCCAGCGCAGCATGTCCGGCGCCTTGAGCGTCACATGCACGACCCCTGGCCGTACCAACGCACGCGCCACCACTTGCGGCAGCAGCACCACGCCTTGACCTGCGGCCACCAGCGCCGCCAGAAAGTCCGCCTGCCCGCTGCGCCCGCCTTCACGAGGCGTAAAGCCCACCTGCTGACACGCCTGTAACAGGCGATCGTTCAGCACGAAACTGCGTTGGTATAACAGGAAGGGCGTGTCGGCCAGTTGGCTCAGTTCCACTTCTTTCGAATGCGCCAGCGGATGATCGGCCGGCAGCAGGGCGTCCAGCGGCTCGTCGCAAAAAGGCTGGGATGCGAACGCCGCATCGCTGGGCGTGAGACTGGCACCCAGTTCCAGTTCGCCGGTCATGACCGCGTGTTCGATGGCGCGGCTGCCGCCCTCGATCAAGTGGATGGTGACGTTGGGGTAGAGCCTGCGGTATTCGGCGAAGGCCTTGGCGAACAGCGTGTCACTGCCCAGCATCGGCAAGCCCAGGCGCAATTCTCCGCGCGCCAGATTGCTCAAGTCATCCAGCTCCCTGAGCAGGCTGTTGCGCATCATCAGCATTTCTTCCGCGCGGTGCAGCACGACTCGGCCGGCCGCGGTGAGAGAAACGTGCGAGCCGTGGCGATCAAGCAGGGTCACGCCAAGGCTTTCTTCCAGCTGTGCGACCTGCTTGCTCACTGCCGACTGGCTGACGTACAGCGTCTTGGCCGCTTGGGTAAAACCGCCCTCACGTACCACTTCGATGAAACTGCGCAGCTGTTTGAATTCCATGATGACTCGTCGGTAGCTCAGCAATTCCCGCAATATGAATGATTGGATTCCAGATTGGAATTGTTTGCAGTCTAACAATTCGTTTTTGAGATGGTTTGCCTCTCGGTAGACTGCAGTCCTCAGAGGATTGAAAGATCATGAAACGTTTGTCCCGTCTCGCGCGCCTGGTGGTCGAACTCGTCGTTTTAATGGCGATTTATCAAGTCGGTTGCGAGATCGCGGCCTGGCTCAACTGGCCGATTCCGGGCGGGGTGATCGGCCTTGCGCTGTTGCTGGCGATTTTCGCCAGTGGCGCGGTGAAGCCTTCGTCGCTGCAGACCGGCGCCGGGTTGCTGCTGGCCGAGATGCTGCTGTTCTTCATCCCGCCCCTGATGAGCCTGCTGGACTACGGCGCGCTGGTGCGCAATGAGGGCTGGCGGATCATGCTGGTCATCGGCTTCAGCACCTTGATGGTCATGCTGGTGACGGCGGTGACGGTCGAGGTGGTGTGCCGCCTGAGAGACCGTGCGACGGAGGGCCAGGCATGAAACTCGAACCCATGCCGATATTCTGGCTGCTTATCACGGTCGGCGCCTACGTCAGCAGCCGCTGGTTGTATCGGCGCACCGGCCGGTATTTGCTGTCGCCGCTGATTCTGGTGCCAACGGTGCTTCTGGCCATCGCCGCGCCCCTGCATACGGCCTACGCCGAATACTCCACCAACACCCACTGGCTGATGCTGGTGCTGGGCCCGGTGACGGTGGCATTCGCCATTCCGATCTGGCAACAGCGGGCGTTGCTGGCGCGTCACTGGCCGGCCTTGCTGATCGGCATGCTGGCGGGCAGCGCGGCGTCGATTGCCAGCTCGTTTGGCCTGTCCAAGGCGCTGGCGCTGGACACCTCGGTGGTGATGTCGTTGGTGCCGCGCTCCATCACCACGCCTTTTGCCATGCCGCTGGCCCATGACCTGGGCGGCGTGCCCGAACTGACCGCCGTGTTCGTGATGTGCACCGGTGTCTTTGGCGCGGCCTTGGGCGGCGTGTTGCTCAAATGGCTGCCGTTACGCACGGCACTGGCCCGCGGCGCGCTGTTCGGGGTGGGCGCTCACGGCGCCGGTGTGAGCCGCGCCCGGGAAGTGGGCGGCGAAGAAGGCTCCGTGGCCGGGTTGGTCATGGTGCTGACCGGTCTGCTCAATCTTTTCGCCGCACCCTTGTTGGTGTGGATGCTCTGAAAACCTGTTTCAGAGCTTTTTGAAGGGGCTGACTCGCCGGGCCACTAAGGTGGCTGCCAAGGCAAGTACCGCTTTCTTCTCGGCTGACTAGACTGCTGATCCATTAGAGCAGAATAACCGCCGAGGAACGCCAGACGTGAAAGTCGCCCAAGTCGTAGCCGAGTCCGCCAGGCCCCTCAACCCGGCCGTGAAAGATCAAGTCAGCGCTGCCGAATGGCAGGCTCGGGTCGATCTCGCTGCCTGCTATCGGCTGGTGGCCATGCACGGCTGGGACGACCTGATCTTCACCCACATCTCGGCCAAGGTGCCGGGCACTGAAGACTTCCTGATCAATCCTTACGGCATGATGTTTCATGAGATGACCGCCTCGAGCCTTGTCAAGGTCGATCAGGCGGGCAACAAGCTCATGGACAGCCCCTACGAGATCAACCCGGCGGGCTACACCATCCACAGCGCCGTGCACGAGGTGCGCCACGACGTGATGTGCGTGATGCACACCCACACGGCAGCGGGCGTTGCCGTGTCTGCGCAGAAGCAGGGTGTGTTGCCGATCAGCCAGCAATCGATCTTCGTGCTGTCCAGTCTGGGCTATCACGCCTACGAAGGCGTCGCGCTCAATCACGGAGAGAAAGCCCGTCTGCAGGCTGATCTGGGTCAGAGCAACTTTCTGATGCTCAATAACCACGGCCTGCTGACCTGCGGGTCCAGCATCGCCGACACCTTTCTGATGATGTTCACCTTCCAGCGCGCTTGCGAAATCCAGGTGCTGGCTCAGGGCGCGGGGGCGGAGCTGATTCCCATCGACGGGCAGATTCTGGCGGGCGCCAAGGCGATGATCGCCGGCGCCACTCGCAGCGCGCAGGGGATGGGCGGCCAACTGGCCTGGCCTGCGCTGCTGCGAAAGCTTGACCAGTTCTCGCCGGGATACGCGCAGTAATGAGGCTCGCAGAGATCCCCCTTTGCGTATGGCGCATGCGCGGGCAGGATTTCAGTTTTCGCGGGCACACCATTCGTTACTGGACGGCCGGGCAGGGCGAGCCGCTGCTGTTGATTCATGGCTTTCCCACCGCCAGCTGGGACTGGAATTACCTGTGGCAGCCGCTTTCACGACAATACCGCGTCATCGCTTGCGACATGCTCGGCTTCGGTGACTCGGCCAAGCCTCGCGATCACCATTACAGCCTTCTCGAGCAGGCCGATTTGCAGCAGACGTTGCTCGAACATCTGAACATCCGCGAGCCGGTTCACGTCCTGGCCCACGACTACGGCGACAGCGTTGCCCAAGAGTTGCTGGCGCGTCAGGCAGAAGGCCTGTTCGACATGGCCAGTTGCGTGTTTCTCAATGGCGGGCTGTTTCCAGAAACCCATCGCACCCTGCGTGCGCAGAAACTGCTGCTCGGTCGCGCAGGCTGGCTGCTGAGCCGGCTGTTTGATCGCGGTTCCCTGGACCGGGATTTCAGCCGCATTTTCGGCCTCGAGACACGCCCCAGCGAAAGCGAACTCGATGATTTCTGGAGCCTGATTGCTGCCAATCGCGGCCATCACCTGCTGCATCGTCTGATCGGTTACGTGCCCGAGCGGTGCGTGCAGCGCGATCGCTGGGTCAAGGCGATGCAGCAGAGCCGCGTGCCGATGCGCTTTATCAACGGCGCCGCCGACCCGATTTCCGGCGTGCACATGGTCGAGCGCTATCGTGAGCTGATCCCCAACCCCGACACTGTGCTGATCCCCGGTATCGGCCATTACCCCCACACCGAAGCGCCTGCGAAGGTGCTGCGCCTCTACGATGCCTTCCGTTTGCCGCTGACCCACTTCAGGCCTGTGCTGGCCACGCCCCGTGCGCTGCCGGTCAGCGCGCCGGTCGATCATCCCTTTGTGTTATCGAGCACCATTCAGCCTGCTTCGTGTTGATTGTGACCAGTCGATGACTAGTTGACACTCGATGACTGTATCGCCCGCTCTCGACCTTGCGTTGTGCTTGAGAGCGCGCATCACCATTGGGGGAGAGCGACATGAGTGAATCCGTACGTTTTGAAGACAAAGTGGTCGTCGTGACCGGCGCCGGTGGCGGCCTTGGGCGAGCGCACGCGTTGTTGTTCGCCCGGCATGGCGCGCGGGTGGTGGTCAACGACCTCGGCGGCTCGGCCCACGGCGAAGGCGCCAACGCTTCGGCGGCGGATCGCGTGGTCGCAGACATTCGCGAAGCTGGCGGCCAGGCTGTGGCAAACCATGACTCGGTTACCGATGGCGACAAGATCATCCAGAACGCCCTGGACGCCTTTGGCCGTGTCGACGTCGTGGTCAACAACGCTGGCATCCTGCGCGACAAGAGCTTTGCCAAGATGGAAGACGTCGATTGGGATCTGGTCTACAAAGTCCACGTCGAAGGCGCCTACAAAGTGACCCGCGCCGCCTGGCCGCACCTTCGCGAGCAGAACTATGGGCGGGTGATCTTCACCTCGTCCACGTCCGGCATCTACGGCAACTTTGGCCAGTCCAACTACGGCATGGCCAAACTCGGCCTGTACGGCCTGACCCGCACCCTGGCGCTGGAGGGGCGCAAGAACAACATTCTGGTCAACGCCATCGCGCCAACGGGCGGCACGCGCATGACCGAAGGCCTGATCCCGGCCAGCGTCTTCGAACTGCTCAAGCCCGAACTCGTCAGCCCGTTGGTGGTGTACCTGGGCAGCGAGCAATGCCAGGACAGCGCCGGGCTGTATGAGGTCGGCGGCGGCTGGGTCGGCAAAGTGCGCTGGGAGCGCAGCCTGGGCGCCGGCTTCGACCCCCGTGCCGGTTTCACCCCGGAAGATGTCGCCGCGCAGTGGGGCGTGATCAATGACTTCAACGACGCTGCGCATCCTGCAGATAATGTCGAGGCGTTGAAGGAGATGATGGTGAACCTGCAGAAGTTTGCGGGTTGATGGCGATGTGATGTTTTTTGCGGCCAGTTCGGGGATCGGATTGGCCGTTTTTGTAGGAGGGGTATTTTTGTGTTTGTAGGATTGTTCTCTTTGTTTTGAATTGAGCGTTGTTGATTAAAGCCCGCCACCCGCCTTCCGATAGGACGAGAGTAGTCGCTCGTACTCAGGAGGTTGTCATGGTTCAAAATTTTGTGGAGATACGCCAAAGGCTAAGTGCTTATATTGTTGTTCCTGATGAGAGGTTCAGAACTCAATCAGGTGCACCTGAACAAGAGGAAAGCATAAAGCAGAAAGTTCGCCAATATTGGGCCGACGGCAGTATTTCAAACGCGCAAAAGCTCAAGGGGTTTACGCTGGATATATCGGGATTCGATCCTAGAAATACAACGAACCGGCGACTCCGTGAAATTGGCAACGTCCTTGCTGATTTAGGCATCATTGATTATGGAACCTCGGGCTGGCTCTCGGGGATTGACCTTGAATTCGATGAGCAAGGTAATGAGGTGGGGCTCGATAATCAGGTCGACATGTATGAGTATTTCGAGCGGCAGCTTGAGTTTCTGAACAAACACATCTCCGAGGGCAAAGGTTTCGCACGAGACACGTTGACCAAACTCAAGACCGTCATCTCCGTCACGCAGGCGTTGGAGGAATACGCCAAGACTCCGCGACAGAAGTCGCTGGTCAATATTCGGGCCTGACCAGCACAGGCCGGGGCCATAACGCACTGACGGCCCCGGCTTTGACATGCTTAGAGAGGTAGCGAGAAACTGCCGCGGTACGCGATCGGCGTTTTTCCATTTCTGTTATCCAGAATCACGCGGAAGCTTCCTGCGCCCCAGTTTACAGTCGGATCGTAAGCATCTCGGGTCACTGTCACCCAGCCGGCGCCCTGATTACGTTCGACAGTAATGGGCTGTATCGCGCCGCGTTGAGTCCTGACGGTCAGGTTATGCAACGTCGTTCCGCAGCTCACGTTATAGCTGTGAATCACTTTATATTCCCCAGCTTGCGCAACGCCAGGGGACATTTGGCTGCTGTTTCTGAAGCAGGGAAATGCTTGAGCCGCGGGAGCAGCTACTGCCATGTTTGTCACTGAAACCACACCCAGCGCGACTACCAGTGCTGCCATTGTTTTCTTGTTCATGATGAATCTCCATTAGTCATAAAAAGCGCTCTATCAGCGCGAGTTCCGATACTTCGGTACTGCTCCGATGACTAACGTTTAAACATACTGCCCTGTAGGACTGCGGCTAATAATTCTGTAGGGCGTTTCCGAACAATTTCTGCACCCGAAAAAATAGTGTCAGCCATCCCGCCAAGGGATTGCACAGTGCCGGTATTGCCGACTTAAAAACAGGCAAAAAAAAGCCGCTGCAGCGGCAGCGGCTAAACAAGACGTCAGATCCAGGAGCTTGAAAATCTACGTCGGGAAATTCGTTCGAAAAGCCTGAAGCGTAAAGCAGGTCAAACTATTGAAGCGAATTTCCAGTTCGCGGCGAGGGCGGCCGCGAAGTGAGTGAATGTTAAGTTCTTTTGCATTCGTTAAACATAGCGGTTTACGACATGCAGTTTTACCCAAGCGGCAACAATGGCGAGGGGGGCCAAACACAGGGGTTGACGCTTCTTGCGCACGGCGCTCGGTAGGGTGCCGGGCAAGCAAACCAGGGCAGCCCTCACTGGCCGATCAATGCACAGCCCGACCTGACGGCAGTTGCACCAGACGCTGCGTCAACCGGATACGCTGCACCGGGTCGTCACTGAGCAGCAAGGCGTGCTCCAGGTCGTAGCGCTCGGCCTGGGGGCATTCGAGGGTCTGGTACAGGCTGGCACGGGCGAGGTAATCGCTGGTGTTGGCCTGTCCCAGTTCCAGCACCCGGTTGGCATCTTTCAGGGAGGCGATGAGATCGTCGTTGATCTGGTGAAGATGACGCAGGTTGCGCGACAAGCGCTGCAGCATCGCCTGCGGGGTGGCCGTGCGCATATGTTCTGCCTTGAGCGGCATGTCGGGGCCGAACTGGCGCAACAGCAATTCGCGGCAGTCCTTGGGGTAGAGCCTGCGGCCGCCACAGGGGTCCAGCGTGTGGTCGGCGCCCGGCACGCGCAGCAGAAAATGCCCTGGGAAATTCACGCCTTCAAGGGGGATTTCCAGACGACGCGCCAGCTCCAGCGCCACCATCGCCAACCCCAGCGGCTGACCCCGGCGACGCTCCACGATCTTGTGCAGCAGCGCCACCTGCGGCTTGGGCTGGGCGACGTCGTCCTGCTGAAAACCGATCGTCGCCAGTTGCCGCAACAGGGGTTGCGCCAGCTCGGTGGGAGGCAGCATGGGCAGCGCCCCGCTTACCCGGCGCTGCAGTTGATCGATCAGCTCCAGCGTCTGCCGTGGATCGACTCCGGTATCGTGCTCGACAGACATCCACAACGCCGCCTCGAAGGTCGAAGGCGGCGTGCGGTGCAGGCAGTCAAGGCATTGCTGGCGTGGATTCATCTGCGTCTCCAACCGAATCTGGCGTCTGAAACGTCGTCCCTGGAAGCTCCGTTTTAGCCTTGGCGGCGAGGTTCGTCCAGTGACGAATGCCCGTTGACATGTTCTGCCATGCATCTGCTTATTTATTGTCGGGATGTGTCCGACGCGGCCGTCGTTTTTTCTGCCAGCGCCTATACTCGCAATACAAAAAACCGGGAGCACTGCCAATGTTCGCTCTCATGCAAAGTTCGCGCGTTCAATCGTTGCACCTGATCGTCGACTCACACGCCTGCCTCAAAGCCGTGATCGCGATCCACAGCAGTCAGAAAGGTCCGGCTCTGGGTGGCGTTCGCTACCTGTCCTATCCAAATGAAGAGAGCGCTGTCGAAGACGCCATCCAGTTGGCCAGGAACATGAGCTACAAGGCCGTGCTGGCCGGCTTGCCGCTGGGCGGAGGAACGGCGGTGATCATGCGCCCTGCCCATGTGCCCGACCGGGCCGCGTTATTCGAAGCGTTCGGACGTTTCATTCAGACCCTCGATGGCCGCTACATTGCCGCCATGGACAGCGGCACGTCCGGCGAAGACATGGACTGCATCGCGCAATACACCCAGCACGTCACCAGCACCACAGAATCGGGCGACCCTTCGGCCTACACCGCCATGGGCCTGTACGCCGGGATCCGCACCACCGCCATGGCCCGCCTGGGCAGCGATAATCTGGAAGGGCTGCGCGTCGCCGTGCAGGGCCTGGGGCATGTGGGCTGGGCATTGGCCGAGCAGCTGCATGCCGCGGGCGCCGAGTTGCTGGTGGCCGATCTCGACAGTGGCAAGGTGCAATTGGCGATGGAGCAGATGGGCGCCAAACCTGTGGCCAGCGAAGCCTTGCTCAGCACCCCCTGCGACATCCTCGCGCCCTGCGGGCTGGGTGGCGTGCTCAACAGTCACAGCGTGACCAAACTGCGTTGCGCCGCCGTGGCCGGGGGGGCGAACAATCAACTGAGCTGTGCGGCCATCGCCGATCAGCTCGAATCCCGAGGCATCCTTTACGCACCCGATTACGCCATCAATTCCGGCGGGCTGATCTACGTCGCGCTGCAACATCAAGGAGAAAACCAGAACACCATCACCGCACATCTGTCCCAGATAGGAACACGGCTGACGGAAGTATTTGCCCATGCCCAGGCCGAGAAGCGCTCACCCGCGCGGGTAGCCGATGCATTGGCAGAACGCCTGTTGAACCTCGAATAGCGCCTTACCGGCGCGCTGCGAATAGCACTCGCGACCACAAGTGGCGAGTTGAGACCACCACGCGCTTCGTGCAAATCGACGCGCGTGTAAGGAGTGTGCAATGTCCCATAACAAGATCGATCTTGCGTACACCCGTTATCTGTCCCCCGACGGTCGCCTGACCGGAGAACTTCCCCTTTGGGCCGATGACTTCAACCTGCTGACCCGCCTTTATCGACAAATGGTTCTGACCCGGCTCTTCGACCAGAAAGCCGTCGCCCTGCAGCGCACCGGCCGCATCGGCACCTACGCCCCGACCCTCGGCCAGGAAGCCATTGGCGTTGCGATTGGCAGCCTGATGCACCCTGAAGACGTGCTGATTCCCTATTACCGCGACACCGCCGTGCAACTCATGCGCGGCGTGCGTATGGAAGAAATCCTGCTGTATTGGGGCGGCGACGAGCGGGGCAGCGATTACGCCGAACCCGCCGTCGCGCAGGACTTTCCGCTGTGTGTGCCCATCGCCACCCAGGCGCTGCATGCCTGCGGGGTCGCCAGCGCCTTCAAAATTCGCGGCGAGCATCGCGTCGCGGTCACCACTTGCGGCGACGGTGCTACCAGCAAGGGCGATTTCCTCGAAGCGCTGAACGTCGCGGGTGCCTGGCAATTGCCGGTGGTGTTCGTGATCAACAACAACCAGTGGGCGATTTCCGTGCCCCGGCGCATTCAGTGCGGCGCGCCGACCCTGGCGCAGAAAGCCATTGGCGCGGGGTTTCATGGAGAGCAGGTCGACGGTAACGACATCCTCGCCGTGTACGACCGCATGCAGGTTGCCCTGGAGCGGGCGCGCAAGGGCAAAGGCCCGGTGCTGCTGGAGTGCCTGAGTTATCGCCTCGGCGACCACACCACGGCAGACGACGCCACGCGCTATCGCGCTGCCGACGAGGTCAAGCAGGCATGGCAGGAAGAGCCGATCAAACGCTTGCAATCGTTCATGGCCAGCCAGGGCGTGTGGGACGAAGGCCGCGAACAGGCGTTGATCGCCGAATGTCAGGGGCTGGTTCAGCAGTCTGTGGATAACTTCGAAGGTGCAGGCAATCAGGCGCCGCAATCGGTCATGGACTATGTCTACGCCCAGTGGCCGGCGCCGCTGGCCGATCAGCGCGAGTGGTTTTTGGAGCGTGTGGCCCGTCGCAATGGAGGTGCCGATCATGGCGAATGATCTGTCTGCGGACAAGCTTTCTATAGACAAGAAAGTCAGCCTGCTCGAAGCGGTCAATCTGGCGATGCACCGGGCCATGAGCGAGGACGAAAATGTCGTGGTGCTGGGTGAGGACGTCGGCGTCAACGGAGGGGTATTTCGCGCCACTCAGGGCTTGCGCGACACCTTTGGTTTCAAGCGCGTGATCGACTCGCCGCTGGCGGAAACCATGCTCGGCGGGCTGGTGGTCGGCATGGCCGCGCAGGGCCTTAAACCGGTGGTGGAGATCCAGTTTCTGGGCTTCATTTATGCGGCCATGGAGCATCTGGTGTCCCACGCCGCGCGCATGCGCAATCGCACGCGGGGCCGGCTGAGTTGCCCGATGGTCATGCGCTCGCCCATGGGCGCGGGGATTCGCGCACCCGAGCATCACAGTGAAAGCACCGAAGCGATGTTCGCCCACGTGCCAGGCCTTCGCGTGGTGATCCCTTCTTCGCCTGCGCGAGCCTATGGCCTGTTGCTGGCGGCCATCGACGATCCGGACCCGGTGATCTTTCTTGAACCCACGCGCCTCTACCGCATGAACCCGCAAACCCTTGTCGACGATGGCAAACGCCTGCCGCTGGACACCTGTTTCACCCTGCGCGAGGGCAGCGACATCACCCTCATCAGTTGGGGCGCCAGCGTTCACGAAACCTTGCAGGCGGCCAGTGCGTTGGCCGAGCAGGGCGTGTCGGCGGAAGTGATCGACGTGGCCTGCGTCAAGCCGCTGGACCTCGACACCCTCGAAGCCTCGGTGCGCAAGACCAGCCGCTGCGTGATCGTTCACGAAGCCCCTCGCTCCGGCGGCCTGGGCGGGGAAATCGCTGCGAGTTTGTATGAGCGCGTGTTGCTGGATCTGCAGGCGCCGATTCAGCGGGTCACTGCGCCAGACATTCCGCCGCCGCTGTACCGCCTTGAGCAGCTGTACATCCCCAGCGTCGAAGACATCCTTCACGCGTGCGACAGCGCCCTGAAATTCGCCTGACGGCCGAGGAGGCTTGCGATGAAATATTTCAAACTGCCCGATCTGGGCGAAGGCTTGCAGGAAGCGGAAATCGTCGAATGGCACGTCAAGGCGGGCGACACGGTGAAGGCTGATCAACTGGTGGTCTCGGTGGAAACCGCCAAGGCCATCGTCGACATTCCCGCCCCGTACGATGGCGTCGTGGCGAAAGTGTACGGCGGCGATGGCGATATCCTGCACGTGGGCGAACCGCTGATGGCATTCGAAGGCGAGGGCGATGCGGGCACGGTCGTCGGGCGTCTGGAAGGGGGCGGCAACAGCCAGGACGATCAGTTTTTCGTCGGCGCAGCGCCTTCCACCCGCGAGCACATGTCGCCCCGCGCGACCCCAGCCGTAAGGCAGTTGGCGCGGCAATTGGGCGTCGATCTCAACGGGCTGACGGGCTCCGGGAGTGAAGGTCTGATCACCCGCGCCGACGTTGAAAACGCCTCCCAGGTCGAGCGCGACAAGTTCGGCGGCGAGAAGCTGCGTGGCGTGCGGCGCAGCATGGCGCTGAACATGGCCAAATCCCATGCCGAGGTGGTGCCGGTGACGATCTTCGGTGATGCCGATCTGCATCGCTGGGGCACAGCGCGTGATCCGCTGATTCGCATCGGCAAGGCGATGGCGGCGGCGTGCAAGGTCGAGCCGGTGCTCAACAGCTGGTTCGACGGCAAGTCCCTGTCGATCAAGCATCACGACACTCTGGATCTGGGGATCGCCGTTGATACCCCGGATGGCTTGTTCGTGCCGGTGTTGCGCGACGTCGGCAATCGTGGGGCGGCGGATTTGAAGGAGGGCATGAGTCGCCTGCGCGCCGATGTGAAAGCCCGCTCAATTCCACCTCGGGAAATGATGGGCGCGACCATCACCCTGTCGAACTTCGGCACGCTGTTCGGCCGCTACGCCAACCCCATCGTCGTCCCGCCACAAGTGGCGATCATCGGTGCCGGCGGCATTCGAGAGGAGCCAGTGGCTGTGAACGGGCAGGTGGTGGTGCATCCGATCCTGCCGTTGTCGCTCACCTTCGACCATCGCGCGGTGACGGGCGGGGAGGCGGCGCGGTTCTTCAAGGCGTTGGTGGAGGAGCTGGAAAAGCCTGAGTAATGGGCAGCTTGCTGCTGTAGCCGCCCGGCCGGACGGCTACAGCGCTGATCAGCGAAAGATACTGGCGTCGATTTCCGCGGCCACCCTTTGCGCGCCATGGGCGTTGAGGTGGTTGAAGTCCTGATACCAGGAATGGCGATCGCCGATCAGACACGCCTGGTCGTGACAGAACAGGTTGTCCAGCGAGACCAACGTGATGCGCCCGCGCTGACTTTGTTTCTGAAACAGTTCACGGGTGTAGTTTTGCAGCGCCTCATGATTGGCGCGCGGCACCGACACCTCATACAGCAGTTGCTGATCGTATTGCGCCGACTCGGCGGTCTGACGGGCAAGGCGGTAATAGAGGTTTTTCGGGTTGATCATCTGCTGCGGCACCTGCGCGACGACATACACCTCGGTGCTAAGGCTTCGGTAGGCGTCGATGGTCTGCTCCAGCGCCTGGGCGAAGACCTGCCGCGACGCTTCTTTTGACTTGATGTGGCTCTGATCGTTGATCAGGAAGTACCGGCTGATTTCGCTCTGGCCGTATTCACCGTCGGTGTACAGGGTCCAGCGCGCCACCAGTGCCAGGCGCTTGATGCCGTGGCTCTTGATGTAATCGAACTGCCGACGGGCCAGCTCCGGGCACACCCCTGGCGCGTAGTTGCCGTTGGCTACATCCAGACCCAATAAAGGCAGGCAACCGCCCAACCCGATATGCACGATGGTCTCGCCGCGACTGCGCGCCGCAGCGTCAAATGCAGGCAGCATCGCTTCCGAATGACTGTCGCCAAACACGGCCAGCTCTGGCGTCTGTTGTGCGTTCTTCGCGCCGAACAGGCAGAAATCCACATTCTTGCCGGTGCCGTCGTCGTTGCCGGCGCAGTGCTGGCGAATGTCGGTTTCGGCGAATTCCTGATCCAGGGAGGGATCGACGTTGAAGCGCTGGTGGAAGCCGTTGTTCAGATAACCCGTCAGGCCAAACGCGAGGAACATCACCGACCCCACGGCGCCCATGCTGAAAATCTGCGGGCGGCTGAACGCGCCTTTTTGCCGAAAGGCCTGCTCGACATAACGCCAGCTCAAATACGCCAGCAGCAACGACAGCACCGCCAGCGCGAGCATCATCGCCAGTGGCGGCTCCCTGAGCATGGCCTGCCGCGCGAAGGCAAACACAGGCTGGTGCCAAAGGTAGGCGCTGTAGCTGATCAAGCCGATGAACACGAAGGGACGGCTGCTCAACAGGCGCCCGACCACTGTCTGCTGGGAGGCGAAGAGAATGATCAGTGCCGCCCCCAGCGTCGGAACCAGTGCGTTGAGCCCGGGGAAAACCGTGCGGCTGTTGAAGGCAAACACCGCGTAGGTGATCAGACCAAGCCCAACGAAGGAGGCGATCTGGTCGCGCACGCTGTGGGCGTTTTCCGCGCGAGGCCGCCACGACAGGTAAAACGCGACGAACGACCCGACCAGCAACTCCCAGGCGCGAGCGTGCAACAGATAGAAGCTGGCGCTGGTGCCCGCGGCTGCACCGATCTGCGCGAACACCAGACTCACCACCGCGCCCACGGCCAGTAACGCAACGATGCGCGCGCGGCCCAGTTTCCAGAACAGCATCAGGATCAGCGGGAAAAACACGTAGTACTGCTCCTCGACGGCCAGCGTCCAGGTGTGCAGCAGGGGCTTGAGTTCGGCGGTGGCGTCGAAATAGCCGCTCTCCATCCAGAACAGCATGTTCGAGGAAAACAGCGGAACCGCCACCAGACTCTTGGCGAAATACTTGAAGTCCGGCGGGTCGAGAATCAGCCAGGCGGCAGGCACACAGAGCAGCATCATCACGAAAAGCGACGGCAAAATGCGGCGCGCCCGGCGCTCGTAGAAATTCACGATGGAGAATTTTCCGGCCGTCATCTCCGCCAGAATGATCGAGGTGATGAGGTAGCCGGAAATCACGAAAAACACATCAACGCCGACGAAACCACCGGAAAACACGTGCAAACCTGAATGGAAAAGAATGACCGGCAAAACGGCGACAGCTCGCAGGCCGTCTACTTCGGGGCGGTACTTGATGGCCGGGTTATGAACGCTGGACATGCGGAGGCCTTCCTTGTCTGTGGATGCGTGGGGAGCGAGACAGCGGGGAGCGCGAACATGAAGTCGGGCGACGACAAGAGCCCACGCCGGAAAACATCCGGGTGTGCTACCGCAAGCACATTCATGAAAGGTGTTCGGCGGCGCAAACGGGAGGGGAGGGTTTAAACGTGTTTGCGACGTAGGCTGTTTTTAACCCGGCGCGAAGGCGCTGTCCAGCGGGTTCAGACGGCGGAGAAATCGTGTTTCAACTTTTTGCGCAGGTTTCCCCCGGATTATTTCGCGACAGCAGGTTTCCAGTTTCCGTAAGTTGACTTGCCATTTGTAACATTTCCCTCCCTGCCGATTGTTCCTAGCATCCCTGGCACGCGAAACATTCATTCAACGTGTCAACGGAGAAGGTCAATGTCTGATGCTACCGAGCGTCTGTGGGGGGCGCGCTTCAAGTCTGGTCCAGCCGAAGCGATGGCCAATCTTTCCCGCTCGCCGCAGGCGTATTTTCGCCTGACGCCCTACGATGTGGCCGGCTCCAAGGCCCACGCCAACGAGTTGAACAGGGCAGGGCTACTGGATGCTGAAGAGACTCGCCTGATCATCGCAGCGCTCACGTCCATTGACGCGGACTTCGCCGCTGGCAAGGTTCAGCCCATCCCGGCGGACGAGGACGTGCACACCTTCATCGAACGTCTGCTGACCGAACGACTGGGCACGCTGGGCGGCAAGCTGCGGGCCGGGCGTTCGCGCAACGACCAGTCGGCCAACGATCTGCGGCTTTACCTTCGTGATCAGGTTCGTCAGTTGACCCTGGCCATTCTCGAACTGCAAAAGGCGCTGGTGGCGCAGGCCGAGCAACATATCCACACCATCGCCCCTGGTTTCACCCACCTGCAGCAGGCCCAGCCGATTGTGTTCGCCCATCATTTGATGGCTCACGCTCAGGCCATTCACCGGGACATTCAGCGCCTGCAGGATTTCGACAAGCGCTTCAGCCTTTCGCCTTTGGGCGCGGCGGCACTGGCAGGTTCAGCCATCGCCCGCGACCCGCAGCAATCGGCAGCGGAAATGGGCTACAACGGCCCGTGCGAAAACTCCATCGACGCTGTGGCCAGCCGCGATCATGTCGCCGAGTTCCTGTTTTGCAGCAGCATGCTGGGCATCAACATTTCGCGCATGGCCGAGGAATTCTGCCTGTGGACGTCGCGGCAGTTTCGCTGGGTCGAGCTGGACGACGGCTTTGCTACCGGCAGTTCGATCATGCCGCAGAAGAAAAACCCCGACATCGCCGAGCTTGCGCGGGGCAAATCCGGGCGCATCATCGGCTCGCTGACAGGCATCCTCGCAGTGCTCAAGGCGCAGCCGCTGTCCTACAACCGCGACCTGAGCGAGGACAAACACGCCGTCATCGACACGCTGGAAACCTTGCATCTGGTGCTCCCGGCCTTTGCGGGCATGGTCGCGACCATGAAAGTGCGCACCGATGAAATGCTGCGTCAGGCGCCACTGGGGTTCACCCTGGCGACCGAAGTGGCCGACTGGCTGGCCATGCGCGGCGTGCCGTTCAAGGAGGCACACGAAATCACCGGGCAGCTGGTGCAATTGTGTGAAGCGCAGGACATCGGCCTGGAACAGCTGACCCCTGAAATGCTTGCCCGCACCGATGCCCGACTGACGCCGGACGTGATCGACTGCCTGACCCTGGAAGCTGCGTTGGCGGCGCGCAGTGGCTGGGGTGGCACCTCACCGGTGCGTGTGGCCGAGCAGATCGAGCGCTTCAAGGCGCAGTTGCTCGCCCATGAAAACTGGGCGTTGGCGTACGCCGGGCCTCGGGGCTGAGGCTGGTATTTCGAGCATTCTGTAACAGCATTTCTCGCCGCCACGCAAAAGCCCGCGAAGGATCAAAGGATCGCTTCGCGGGCTTGGTGTCGCCTGTGAATCAGTTCAGGTGGGCTTTCAGTTCGCCTGCTGCCTGACGCATGGCCGCCTTGACCTCAGGGATGTTGGCCAGCGGGTTCAGCAGGCCGTAGTCGTGGACCATGCCGTTGTAGCGCACGGCCGTGACATCAACCCCGGCGGCATCCAGTTTGCGGGCATAGGCCTCGCCTTCGTCACGCAACACGTCCAGGCCGGCGGTCTGCACCAGCGCTGGCGGCAGACCCTTGAGCTGCTCGGTGGTGGCCCGCAGCGGCGACGCGTAGATCTCGGCGCGCTGTTTGGCGTCGGTGGTGTAGCTGTCCCAGAACCAGGTCATCATGTTTTTGGTCAAAAAGTGCCCTTCGGCGTAGGTCTGGTAGGAGCCTGTGTCGAAGTTGGCGTCGGTCACCGGCCACAGCAGCAGCTGGAAGCGCAGTTTCGGCGTGCCTTGTTCCTTGGCTTTCAGCGCGACCACTGCGGCCATGTTGCCGCCGACGCTGTTGCCGGCCACGGCCAGACGCGAGCTGTCGACGTTGATCTCTTTGCCATGCTGGGCCACCCATTGGGTCGCGGCGTAGGCCTGGTTGATCGCGGTCGGATAGTGCGCTTCTGGCGACGGGGTGTAATCGACGTAGACCGCCACCGCGCCGGAACCCACCACCAGATCACGAATCAGGCGAGCGTGAGTCGGGTAGTCGCCCAGGACCCAGCCCCCACCGTGGAAGTACATGAACACCGGCAGCTCACCCTTGACCCCGGCTGGACGCACGATGGTCAGCTTGATGTTCTGGCCGTCGGCCTGGATGGTCTTCTCGCTGATCTGAATCCCCGACATGTCCACCTTCACCGAGTTCTGCGCACCGGTCAGCACGGCGCGTGCATCTTTCGGGCTCAGCTGTTCCAGCGGACGACCACCGCCAGCAGCCAGTGCATTAAGGAAGGCTTGGGTCTGGTGCTCTGGCACGGCGGTTTCAGCGGCGAATGCGTTACTGATGGAAAAGGCCAGAACGGTAGCGGTCAGTGCTTTCTTAAAAGTGCTCAGGGTGCGAGTAGACATGTCATGTTCCTTTTGAATTCGATAGGGGTCTGTAATTTCGGTCGGCACGGGCAGTTCGTTGTCTGCGTGTTGGCTGGCTTGGAACTGAATTTACGGACTAATCGATGGTGGAACAATTAGGCTAAATGGAGACTCATTGTTTCTGTTTTGGGGACGTTAACTGTTGTCACCCAACAGTCGTGAATCTGCGCGGCCTGACGATGTGTCAGACATAAAAAACCTCCCGAAGGAGGTCTTTGGAAAACGCTTGGGCGACTCAGCTTTCGCTGTCGTTCTCGGCCGGGCTGGAGAGTTCGTTCAGCGCCGTGGCGTTGTTCTTGAAGGCCGCTGCGAACACCGCGCGGTTCTTTGCCATGTAAATGCTGGCGTCTTCGGCGTGTTTCTCGGTAAGGCCCGGTACGTTTTTCATCAGCACGTCGGTGAGGAGCTCTGCCAGCTCAAGCATTTGATCATGCGCATCGGCGAGTTTGCGGTCCACGAACGTAGTCTCCAAATCGCGGGTACTGCGGTAAAGGGTTTCAACAGCCATTTTGGCCTCGTCGTCATGTCCAGTGTGTTGAGATTGGCCCCGCGCGCTGCGCTGTCTGATGGCCAACAGGGTGGTGCTGAAGCGGTGGCGCAGGACCTGCGTGGTGCGTTGTGGCAACACGTTTTGCATTTACTGTTTATTTATACAGTGCAAAGCATAAGGGAATCGCTGCCGGTTGAATAGTGGCAATTCACACGCATTTTTAGCGCCATGGCCTGCCCTTGCGACAACCGGTCACGTTCTCAACCATAGCCGATGGCCCCTTTAATGCACGGCCATCAGCGCGTCACAGGCGCGCGGCATCATCCGTACCGGGTCATTCAAGGAAGTGCATCGTGAAAATCAACTGGGCCGAATCCCTTCGTCAGCACGTACACAGCTGCGCCGAATCCATCGGCAACCTGTTCGTCGAAACCTTCCACTACCTGGCACTGTTCGCCATCGGTGCCGTCACCGCGTGGGCGGCGGTCATGGCGTTTCTCGGCATGCTCGACAAGGGGCATATCACGGTCGATGACATCCTGCTGCTGTTCATCTACCTGGAGTTGGGGGCGATGGTGGGGATCTACTTCAAGACCAACCACATGCCCGTGCGCTTTCTGATCTACGTCGCGATCACCGCACTGACGCGCCTGCTCATTTCCGACGTTTCGCACCACGCGCCGCCGGATTTGGGCGTCGTGTACCTCAGTGGTGCAATTCTGTTGCTGGCGTTTGCGATTCTGGTGGTGCGCTATGCGTCGTCGCAGTTTCCGTCGGTGAAGGTGCCGGACCCGCACAGCAATAAAAGGGGCGCAGTGATCGAGGAGAAAGGAGAGATTTGAGTTTCTTCTGAGGCGAAGAACAGAGGCTGCGAAAGGGGAGGCGATTCATTGAGTCGCCTCCTTTGTTTTCGCATCATGCAGGGAATCCAGCGGGCTTTCAGATACCCACGTTGAGCTGCGGGCGGTTGAGGAAATTGTTGCGTGCAGGCGGTGGCGAGAGTTGTTTGAGATCGCCATCGGTCATGGCGGCCAGAATCTTGATTGCGCTGTGGCCCTGTTCGATGGCAATGCCGAATTGCACGCTCTCGATCAAGCGACGCAGGCGCTTGGGAGAATTGCGTTGCTCGGCGCTGATCAAGCGTTTCGCGACCACACCTGACTCGTTGGAAAGCGTCAGCATGATGGTGCCATCGAGGCCCTGGATACTCAGATTGACCCGGTAGTCTGGGTGGAAAGCATCAGTGATCTGTTGAAAAGGATTGTCCATGGCCTAATACCTGATTATCGATCTGCATAAGTTGACTTGGGGTTAGTCCCTTTAGTTCTGGACGCTGGATGGACGGTCGGGAAATGCCAGCGTCGGGTTGAGCGTCAGCGGCCCCGTCGAGCCAGAAAGGGCGGGGCCTGCAGAGGTGAAGGCTCGACGATCGGATACTTGCAGAGTTCGGGCCATTCAGGACGAACGGCGCGATTAAAGGGACCATGAATCCTTTCAGCGAGAAAACTGTGAAGTGGTTTGTCGTTTTTGATTAATCCTTTAGTACTAGCAAATGGCTGCTCCACTTACGGGCGAGCACCATGAATGCGCCTGACGCCTGCTTTGTGTGCGTATTTTCCCGATTATTGATGGGCATAAAAAAGGGCGGGCCTGTCTCCACAGGCCCGCCCTTCATTATTTAATCAGTCGGTGTTTAACGGGCGACGGAACTCGCCGTCAATGCCTGATTGTTTTCGAGAAATTCTTCCTGCAGCAGGGCGTCGGGGTTTTCGGTTTCCCGGCTGCCAGCACCACTGATGGCGTACACACCACCGCGTTTGCTGCGCAGTTTGCCGAACAGGTGATCCAGGGCATGGTCGAGTTTCAAGGCGGCACCGTCCACAGCCTGAGCCAGCGAATCGGCCTTGTGGGTCACGGAAATGGGTTGGTGTCCTTTGGGCCGGGCTTCCATCTGGCAGCGGATGTCATGAGGGCCGGGCTTGTCGCCGTTTTCGTCGCGAATATGGACTTCGACGCGGGTGAGATCTTCTTCGTAGCGGTCGAGCGTGCTTTCAACAGTGGTTCGTACCCACTCCTCCAGTCGGATGCTGCTTTCGATGTGGTTATCGCTATTGACCTGGATTTGCATAGTTCTTCCCTTACTTTGGCTTGCTCGGGAGAGTCTCGACGAAGGTGAATTTTCGTCTGCCCTCACTCACAGTGTTGGCGCCGATCGAAGAACAATTCAACCCCCAAAACGAAAGAAATATTTCATTGCAGAAATAACTTTGCAGGTTTGTAAGCGAGCTTGTAGGAACGCGCTTGCCCGCGATTGCAATATGCCTGTACCTGCAAAGACTGACACACCGCATCGCAGGCAAGCGCGCTCCTGCGCGTCATGGGTCAACTATCGGCGTCAGAATGCGACCGAAGTCTGCACATACACCGTGCGCGGTTCACCCACGTATTTGCCCTTGTTATTGTCGTCAAACGAGCGCGTGAAGTACTCGTGATTGAAGATGTTTTTCACCCCCACGGCGACGTTCAGATCCGACAGTTGCGGGCCGAAATCGTAGGCCGCGCGGCTGCTGAACAGCATGTAGCCGGGGATGCGACCAGTGCTGCCGTCGGCGCTTTCGGTGGAGGTGTTGGCGTTGTCGGCGAACTGGCTGCTCTGGTATGAACTGTCCAGATTCAGCTTCCACGGGCCATCGGTGTAAGCGACCCCCAGCGTGCCTTTGTGTTTTGAGGAGAACGGCACACGATTGCCCTTGTTCGGCCCATCTTCGCGGATGGTCGCGTCCACGTAGGCATAAGTGGCGTAGACGTCGAAACCGGACAGCATCGGGCTCAAACCGTCCAGTGCGTAGTTGATGCTGGTTTCAACGCCCTGATGGCGCGTCTCGCCTCGTGCGATCACGGTATCGTTGGTCTGGTTGCTTTCATATTGGTTATCGAAATTGATCAGAAATGCGCCGATCTCCGCGCGCAGGTTGCCATTGTCGTAACGTGTGCCGAGTTCCCAGGTACGGGCTTTTTCAGGTTTAACTTCGCCACCGGCTACGCGGTTCGGCATCTGGCTGTACTGTACCGAGCCGAACGAGCCTTCGGTGTTGGCGTACAGATTCCAGCTGTCGGTGAGGTGATACAGCACGTTCAGCGCAGGCAAGGCGGTGTTGTAATCGCCCTGATATTTGACGTGGGTCAGGTTGTTGGTTTGCGCCGAATCGATCATCTCGTAGCGAATGCCGGGGGTGAGCGTCCACTTGCCGATGTCGATGCGGTCGTCGATGAAGAACGCATGGGCTTCGGTGGAGCCGCGGGTGTCGCGGTCGTTGCGGCTGTCGGTGGTCGGCAGCAGGTTCAGCGTGGTGTTTTCGCGGTAGCGCAGTTCGTGACCGGCTTCGTTGATGTAGCGGTAGCCCACCCCGACCTCATGCTGGGTTGGGCCCAGGCCGAAACCCTGGGCGAAGCGGGTTTCCAGGCCGCGCACCCAGTACTCGCGTGGCGAAAGGGATACGAACGAGCCTTGATCCAGATAACCGCTGCGCAACGTTTTGGTGAAGAACGTGTTGACGGTGAATTCCCGGGCCTCTTCCTGATAGCGGTAGCCGACGTTGAACATCGTGCGGCGGCCCCAGAATTTGTCTTTCAGGCGCGTCGATTGATACGGATCGGCGTCGTAATCGGCCACGCTCAGGCCGCCGGGCATGTCCGCTTCACCTTCGTAATACTGGGCTTCGGCGTTCAGGCTGTTGGCTTCGTCGATCTGGTACTTGCCCTTGAGGATCAAGTCGTCGATCTGTGTGTCGCTGTGCTCGCGCCAGTGGCCGCCGCGCACGCCGGAATACAGAATCGCGCCGCCCAGGCCGTTGTCGGCGGTGCCGCCAGCGAGCAGGTTGCCGGTGGTCTTGAAGCCATCGTGGCTCGAAGAGGGGCTGGTTTCAGTCTGAATGCCGCCTTTGAGGGTCGGCGCGTCGGGGATGGCGCGGGTGACGAAGTTGACGATGCCGCCGACGTTCTGCGGGCCATAGCGCACGGCACCGCCGCCGCGAACCACGTCCACGGCGTCCATGTTGCCCATGCTCACCGGGGCGAACGACAGCTGCGGCTGGCCATAGGGCGCGAAGGGCACGGGGATGCCGTCCATCAGCACCGTCGAACGCGCAGCCAGTCGTGGGTTGAGGCCGCGAATGCCGAAGTTGAGCGCCATGTCGTGGCTGCCGGTGCCGTTGTTTTCCGGCGCATTCACACCTGGAATGCGATTGAGGACTTCCCGCGCGGAGGTGGCGCCGACGCGTTCGAATTCCTCGCGACGGATCACGTCACGCGCGCCGGGGTGTTCGAAGACGTTGGTCTGCTGCGCCTCGCCCAGCCAGTCACCGACGACGGTCGACGCCCCCAGTTCGATCGGGCCGCTGGCGGTCTCGGCATTCACCGGCTGCAGGGTGAAGCCGCCTTGTTCGTCACGCTTGGCCTGCAAACCGGTGCCGTCGAGCAGGCGGGCGAGGGCCTGTTCGGGGGTGAAGCTGCCTTCCAGGCCTCGGGTTTTCAGGCCGCTGGTGACATTCGAGCCGTAGGAAATCAGCACGCCTGCTTCACGCCCGAACTGGTTCAACGCGGTTTCCAGTTCGCTCGGCGCGATGTGGTAGGCCTTGGCCGGAGCGTTATCGGCATAGGCCAGCGAGCCTGCGCTGATGGAAAGGCCGGCGCCGAACAGAACATGGCGCAGGGTGCGCGACAGGGGCGAGAGTGAGGTCGGTCGGGATGACATGCAGGAGTCCTTTGGAGAGACGATCAAGGGGGCTTTTCCTGTCTGTCACGCGAGGGTTGGAAAACAGCTCACGGGATTTGAAATATTTTTTGGATAAGATTCAGGTGGGCCGCATGGGTCCTGTGGGCATTTCATAAAGACCGCTTAAACTCGCCTTTCGACATTCACCCAATACCGGGTAAACCGCTGCACCTTCACCGGCAACGCCACCTCCAGCATGTCGAGAATCCGCTCGCTGTCGTTCAGCGGATAGCTGCCGGAAATCAGCAGATCGGCGACTTTCGCGTCGCAATTGAGGCGGCCTCGGCGATAGCGGCTCAGCTCAGCAAGGAAATCCGCCAAACGCATGTGCGCCGCGACCAGCATGCCGTCGGCCCAGGCGCCGCTGCTGGCGTCCACCGGGCGGATCGCGTCCCAGTGCTTGCGGGTGAACGACACCTGCTGCGCGGCCTTGACCAGCAGCGTGGCGCCGGTCTGTTGGTTCGGGCTCAGCTCGACACTGCCCGCAAACACCGCCAGCTGCGTGCGCCCGGTCAGTTGCCTGAGGTTGAACCGCGTGCCACTGCCCATCGCGTGCAGGCTGCCTTCGGCGGTCAGCAGCTGCAGCGGCCTCGGGTCGTTGGCGACGGTCATCATAATCTCGCCTTCGAGCAGTTTGATCAGGCGCTGGCCGTTGTCGAAACGCACGTCCAACGAGGAGTCGGTGTTGATCTGCAGCTGGCTGCCATCGGCCAGCGCGACCTTGCGCCGCTCGCCGACGCTGCTGCGGTAATCGGCCATCAGGGCAGGCAGTTCGAGCCGGTCGCGAACGCTCCACGCGGCCACCGAACCTGCCCCCAGCAACAGCAGCAACTTGAGCGCCTGACGTCGGCTGCTGGAGGTCGGTGCGTTGATCGCCGCGTGAGCCAAAGGTGAAGACAGGCCATGCAAACGCTGATTGACCCGCTGGATGTGCGCCCATGCGCGCCGATGGTCGTTATGGCTGTGGAGCCAGGCTTGCCACGCCTGCTGACGGCCGGAATCAAGCTGGCCGCTCTGCATCTCGATCAGCCAGTTGACCGCCTGTTCGGCGACCTGCGGGGAAATTTCCGGCCGGTTCATCGACTCTGAACCCAGCCCGCTTTGGCGTGCATTCATAGGGCGAAGTAGCAGCGCATGGCGGCTTTGGCCAGATGGCGTTTCACGGTGGCAACGGAAATGCTCAGGCGCGCGGCGATCTCGTTGTGGGTCAAGCCATCGACCTGCGCCAGCAGGAACGCGCGCTTGACCAGAATCGGCAGGCCGTCGAGCAACTGATCCAGCTCGATCAATGTTTCTAGAATGATTGCCCGCTCTTCCTCGGACGGCGCCACGGCTTCGGGCAGCTCGGCCAGCGCCTGATAGTAGGCGCGCTCCAGTTCCTGGCGGCGGTAGTGGTTGCACAGCACGCGTTTGGCGATGGTGGTCAGAAACGCGCGAGGCTCGACCAGTTGCGGCGTTTCCCGGGCCAGCAAGACTTTGACGAAAGTGTCCTGGGCCAGGTCCGCCGCGTTGTGCGGGCAGCCCAGACGCCGACGCAGCCAGCCCGTCAGCCAGTGATGGTGCGCGTTGTAAAGGCCTTCGACAGTAGGGTTCAGAGCGGAAGGGGCGGTGGACATGACTTGTTGCAATCCGGGGTGAGCCAGTAATTGCGGGGGATTCTGTCAGACTCTTTTGCATATGAGAATATTTATCATTAATATTGCGTTCTTTTGTTCGGACGCTGCGGGCAATGCCGGTTTGCTCGTCAGATTCGTGGAAGATCCCCCATGCCGATTCATCTTATGCACAGCGAAATCGCCGTTGCCCTTGCCGGAGTTTTCCTCTGATGGAGGCTGCATCGGTGAGCAATCTCTCGTCTGAAAAACGCCCGAAGCCTGGCAAACGCGGTGCGGCGGTTTCTCCGCGCTGGCGTCTGGCAGTGGCCTCTCGGGTGGCTGCGGCGGTGATCGGCGGGTATCTGCTGGCGTCGTTGTCAAGCATCTGTCTGGCGCAGTTGCTGCCACTGCCGCGCGCTGAAGCGGTGGTGCTGTCGATGACCCTTTCCTTTCTGGTGTACCTGCCCGCCGTGCTGTGGTGTTTCGCCTGCCGCACCGCGTGGCGCGCGTGGTGGGGGCTGTTGCTGCCCAGCGCAGTGCTGGGGGCGGTGTATGCCACTGCTCGGTGGCTGCTGTGAAAGAGGGGTTTCGTCAGGCGATGGCCTGGTTGCACACCTGGGCCGGGCTGGTGTTTGGCTGGCTGCTGTTCGCGATTTTTCTGACCGGCACGCTTTCGTATTTCAAGAATGAAATCAGCCAGTGGACGCAGCCTGAAATCGTTCCTCACAAAGTCACCGCTGCAGACAGCGTCAACCGCGCGCAGCACTGGCTGCAGGACAACGCTGGCGATGCGAAACGCTGGTTCATCATTCTGCCCGATGAGCGCTCGCCCCAACTGGGCGTGAGCTGGATCCCTGCCAAGGGACGCTTCCAGGACAAAACCCTTGATTCACTGACCGGCGCCCCGGTTCAGGCCCGGGAAAGCATGGGCGGCGAGTTCTTCTACCGCTTCCATTTCCAGTTGCAGATGCCCTATCCCTGGGGGCGCTGGCTGGCGTCAATTGCCGCGATGGTGATGTTCGTCGCGCTGATCAGCGGGATCATCACCCACAAGAAGATCTTCAAGGAATTCTTCACCTTCCGCCCGCGCAAGGGCCAGCGCACCTGGCTTGACGGGCACAACGCCGTGGCGGTGCTGGTGCTGCCGTTTCACCTGATGATCACCTACAGCAGCCTGGTGATCTTCATGACCATGGTCATGCCGGTGAGCATTCTCACCACTTACGGCACTGACACACGGGCGTTTTTCGATGACCTGTTTCCGGCGTTCAAGACCACGGCCCCCGCGGCTGAACGCGCACCGTTGGCGGCCATTGCGCCGATGTTCGATGTCGCCGCGGACAAGTGGCCGGGCAGTCGCATCGGCCTGATCACCGTAAACAACCCCGGCAGCGCCAACGCCTCGGTCACCCTGGCTCGCCATGGCGCCGATCAGATTCCCCATGAGCCCGGCACGGCGCTGATGTTCGACGGCGTCACCGGCGCGCTCAAGGAGCAGAGCACCATGAACGCCGCTTCGTTGCTGCTGGCGGGCGGCATCTACGGGCTGCACATGGGGCATTTCGCCGGGCCGCTGTTGCGCTGGCTGTATTTTCTGGCGGGCATCGGTGGCACGGCGATGATCGCCACGGGGTTGGTGATCTGGCTAGGCAAACGCAAGCTCAAGCACGCCAGGGCCGGGGTCTTGCCGTTCGAATTGCGGCTGGTGGAAATGCTCAACGTCGCCAGCATGTCGGGGCTGATGCTGGCAGTCGTGAGCTTCTTCTGGGCCAATCGCCTCTTGCCGGTGAGCCTCACCGGGCGCAGCGATTGGGAAGTGAAGGTGTTCTTTTATGTCTGGGGCGCGGCGTTGCTGCACGCATTTGTGCGAGTGTTTTTCCGCGACGGGCGCAGCGCCTGGCGTGAACAGCTTTGCCTGGCGGCCTTTCTGTATTGCACATTGCCGGTTCTCGACATGGCAACAGCGGGCAGCTACCTGTGGGCCTCGCTGAAACAGGGCTACATGACCTTGGCGGCACTGGACCTGACGGCACTGGCCACCGGGATTTTCCTGGCGTGGGGCGCCATGAGGTTTCGTGGCGAAAAGAACGTCGTGATCGCGAGCACGTCGAGCGCTTTACCGGAGGCCCGCTGATGCTGTTGGCCGCCTTGCTCTGTTATGTCGGCTTCACCGCGCTGTGCCTGTCCATGAGCCGTCATTACGCTGATCTGCTCGGCGGTTCGCTGTCTACCGGGCGTAGTCGAGGGCTGAAAGCGATCGGTTGGGGCGCTTTGTTGCTGTCGCTGTGGGTCGCGATGGCTTCCTTGAGCATCGGACAGGCGCTGGTGCAATGGTTTGCCGCATTGATGAGCAGTGCGGTGCTGCTGGTGTTCGTGATGCCTTACTGGCCAAGGCTGGCCTTGTCGTTGGCGGGAATCGGCGCGTTGCTCGTGCCGGTTGCCGCTTGCCTTCAACTGCTGGCCTGAGCCCGACATGATCGACCTCACCCCACCGACGCCGAACGCCGCGTCACCCGACGATCAGGAGGCGCCGAACGCGGCGCGGGCGCATTTTCTGAAAGTCTTCCTGTCCCAGCGCCCGCAAATGGAGGCGTTGGTGAGTCGGCGTGTTGGTTGTCGCGCCACGGCGGCGGATCTGGTGCAGGACCTGTTCGTGCGCTTCTGGCGCCGCCCGCTAGTGCAGGTGGAGGAGCTCAACACCTACCTGCTGCGCTGCGCGGGCAACATCGCCATCGATCATCTGCGCACCGAAGGCACCCGCGCGCGCATCAATGAAGGGCTGATGCCGGATGAGCAAGCGCTGCGCAACGACGAGCCGCAAGCGGCGCTGGAGGCCAGTAACGACCTGCGCCACATCGAAGCGGCGCTGCGCGGCCTGCCGGAAAAGACGCGGCAGATCTTTCTGCTCAACCGGATTCACGGGCGCAAGTACGGCGAGATCGCCAAGGCCATGGGGCTTTCGCAAAGCGCGGTGGAAAAACATATGATGCGCGCCTTGCAAGCCTGTAAGGCGAGCCTGGATCAGGACGCGGCGCGGGTGGTTCCCCTTCGTGCGAAGTCCGAGGACGCTCGTCGATGAAAGCGCCTCTGGATCCGGCCCTGATGATGACCCCTGAACAACACGATGCCGCGCTGAACTGGCTGAGCCTGCTGCACGACGAGCCGAGCGCGGCGGATCAGGCGCGTTTCAGCCGCTGGCTGCAAGCCGACCCCGCTCACGCCGAGGCCTACGCACAGGCCCAGGTGATGTGGGAGATGAGCGAAGAGCCTGCGGCGAAGCTTGCGGCCGAAGACGCTGTCGCCCTGCACGCCTTGCTCGCGGCCATGGACGCACCGGTTTCCCGCAGGCGTTCGTTGCCGCGTTGGGGCGCAGCGCTGGCGATGGCGGCGTGTCTGGTGATGATGGTCGGCGTGGGGCTCGGTTGCCAGCCGCAGCGCTGGCTGGATGATGTCGGCGCCGATTACGTGTCCGCGCCGGGGCAGGTGCGAACCGTGACGCTGGCCGATGAGTCGCAAGTCACCCTGGACGCCGATAGCGCCATCGCCGTGAATTTCGCCAACGGCGAGCGCCATGTGCAGTTGCGTCGCGGCGCGGCGTTCTTTCACGTGACCCATACGGGCGAGCCGTTTGTGGTCGACGGCGGCAAGGGTGAAACCCGCGTGCTGGGCACCCAGTTCGAAGTGCGCCTGCAGCCCAGCGGGGCGCAGGTCACGGTGTTGTCCGGGCGCGTGGGGGTGAAGGCCGGCGCCGAACTGCCGCAGCAGATTCTCACGGCCGGGCAGCAGGTCCGCTACGACCAGACCCGCACCACCGACCCTCAAACCGTCGACAGTGAAAACCAGCTGGCCTGGCGCCAGGGCTGGCTCAATTACTACCGCACGCCGCTGGCCAAGGTCATCAACGATTTGAGCCGCTATTACCCCGGCCGCATCGTCGTGCTCAACGATGCACTTGGCGCTAGAACAGTCAGCGGCAGCTTCCCCAGCAAAGACCCGGTCGCCGTGTTGGCGGCGTTGAAGTCGGTGGTCGGGTTCGAGCAATACGAAGCGTTGGGGCGGGTGATCGTGATCCGCTGATCGGGGGCATTTGAATTGAAACACTGGCTCGGCATTTCCCTGCTCGCCGCCTGCAGCGTCTGCGTGCAGGCGGCGGAGCCTGCCTATGACTTTTCGATCCCAGCCAAACCGTTGCCGCAGGCCCTGAGCGATTTCAGTCGGGTGACCGGGCAGAGCGTCGTCTACACCCAGGACACGCCCTATGGCCTTGAGGCTCCTGCGCTCAAAGGCACGTTCACTGCCGAGCAGGCGCTGCGTCAGCTGTTGAGCCATTCCGGGCTGAATTTCCGCCGCGCCATTGAAAACACCTTCACCCTGGAGCCCGTCCCGAGCTCAGGCGCCATCACCCTGGGCCTGACCCAGATCGATTCCCGTCGCAATGCCGCCGACAGCTATCAGCCGCCTGCGACCACCTCGGTGATGCGCACCGCGACGCCCCAGCTGGAAAACCCTCAGGCCATCAGCGTGGTGCCTGCGCAGGTCCTGCGTGATCAGGCGCCACGCAACCTCGACGATGCGCTGAGCAACGTCAGTGGCGTCACCCAGGGCAACACCCTCGGCAGCACCCAGGACACCCTGATGAAGCGCGGTTTTGGTGACAACCGCGACGGCTCGATCATGCGCGACGGCATGCCGGTGGTGCAGGGGCGCAGCCTCAACGCCACTGCCGAGCGGGTCGAAGTGCTCAAAGGCCCGGCCTCGCTGTTGTACGGCATTCAGGACCCCGGCGGGGTGATCAACTTGGTCAGCAAGCGCCCGGAATTGCAGTCCTTCAACGCGCTGACAGCCAGAGGCTCAAGCTACGGCTCGGGCAAGAACGGCAGCGGCGGCACGCTGGACAGCACAGGCGCGATAGGCCGCTCCGATGAACCCGGCCAGGGCTTGGCCTATCGCATGATCATCGATCACGAGGACGAGGATTACTGGCGCAATTACGGCGTGCATCGCGAGTCGCTGGTCGCACCTTCACTGGCCTGGTATGGCGAAAACACACAGCTGCTCGCGGCCTTTGAACATCGCGAATTTCTCTCGCCGTTCGACCGAGGCACGGCCATCGACCCGCGCACCAATCACCCGCTGAACATCCCTGCCACGCGGCGTCTGGATGAGCCCTTCAACAGCATGGAAGGGCGTTCGGACCTGTATCGCTTCGAAGCCGATCACCAGTTCGACGATAACTGGAAGGGGCATCTGGGCTACAGCTACAACCGCGAAACCTACGACGCCAGCCAGGTGCGGGTGACGGCGGTCAATCCGGCGACTGGCACGTTGACGCGCTCGATGGACGGCACCGGCAATGCCTTGAGCACCGACCGTTTCACCACCCTGACCCTGAGCGGCGACGTCGAATGGGCCGGGATGAAACACGATCTGCTGTTCGGCGCGGACGATGAGTACCGCAAGATTTATCGCGGCGAGCTGATCCGGCAAAAGAGCAGTACCACCTTCAGCTACCAGAATCCGGTCTACGGTCAGGAGCCTGAAGGCACCTTAGTCAGCGCGCCGGACAGCAATCAGCTGGACATCCTGCGCAGCGACTCGCTGTTCGTTCAGGACTCGATTCACCTCACCGATCAATGGATTTTCCTCGCCGGGGCGCGCTATCAGCTGTTCGATCAGCAGGCGGGCAAGGGCATTCCGTTCACCCGCAACACCGACCTGAACGGCGAAAAATGGGTGCCTCGCGCGGGGCTGGTGTATCGCTACAACGATGAGCTGTCGCTTTACGGCAGCTACACCGAATCCTTCAAACCCAACTCCAGCATCGCGGCGCTGGCGGGCGGTACGGTGCTGGATTCGGCGACCCTGCCCGAGCAGTCCAAGGCCTGGGAGCTGGGCGCCAAGTGGGACGTGGACGATCGCATCAGCGGCACCCTGGCGCTGTTCGACATCAAAAAACGCAATGTGCTGGTGGCCAATTTCGATTCCCTCACCGCCAACACGGTGTACACCACGGCGGGTGAAGTGCGCTCGCGGGGCGTGGAGCTGGACCTGAGCGGGCAGCTGTCGGAGCGTTGGAGCCTGATCGGCGGCTATGCGTTTACCGATGCCTGGGTGGTCGAAGACCCGACCTTGAAAGGTAACCGGCTGCAAAACGTGCCCCGGCACAGTGGCTCGTTGTCGGCGGTGTATGACGCAGGTGCGGTGCTGGGGGGGGATCGTCTGCGCGTCGGCGCGGGGGCTCATTATGTGGGAGAACGGGCGGGCAACCCGGACAACGATTTCGACCTGCCGGCCTACACCGTCGCCGATGCCTTCGCCACTTACGAGACCAGGCTGGACGGGCAGAAGGTCAGGTTTCAGCTCAACGTGAAGAACCTGTTCGACCGCACCTACTACAGCTCGGCGGTGAGTCGGTACTTCGTGTCGATGGGGGATTCGCGGCAGGTGGTCGTGGCGACGACGCTGGAGTTTTGAGAGGGCTGCGGTGATCGCTTTTGATTCTGCCCGGAGGGCCGAATCAACAACCGTGCGGGCTAGGTCTTCAAGATTTAAATGCCAACCGATATTCCCCGGCCGTCGCGCCCATGGCCTGTCTGAATTTATTGCTGAAATGACTGGCACTGGCGAAACCGCATGCCAGCGCGACGTCACCCAACGGCATGCGCGTGGTGCGCAACAGGTGGCGGGCGCGGTTCATGCGCCGGGCCAGCAGGTATTGATGGGGCGGCAGGCCGAAGCTTTCGCGGAACATGCGGGCGAAATGGTATTCCGACAGCGCGCACATCCCCGCCAACTGCCCAAGGCTCAGGGGCTCGGCGAGGTTCGTTTCGATGAATTCCACCAATTGCCGGCGCATGTGCGGCGCCAGGCCGCCCTTCAACCGCAGGCCGTCGCGCAGGCCCACCTGGCTCAGGATCATGTGATTGAGCAGTTCGTGGGCCAGGCTGCTGGTCTGCAGGCGCTCGCCGGGTTCGCTCCAGTTCATGCGGATCAGGCGATGAAAACGCTCGGCCTGCGCCGGATCGTCGATAAAGGTGTTTTCCCGCAGCATCATCTCCCGAGGTTCGCGGTCAAGCAGGGTGACGCAATTGAGGGCGAACTGTTCGGGGCTGATGTAAAGGTGGGCCAGACGAATGTCGCCGTTCACGACCCACGACGATTGGTGCCCGGCGGGGAGGACGCAAATCTTGTCCGGTGCGCCTTTGCGGTCGGGCCGGTCGCGGCGGTAGGTCTGGGTGCCGCCCGAGATGTAGCAGGAGAGGGTGTGATGACTCGGGCCGTGATAGTCCTGTGAGTCGTGCCGGTTGTTCCACAACGCCGCGACCACGCCGTCGCCCAAGGATGCACTCTGCTCCAGCTGCGCATGGGGCGAGCTGTTGAGCGATTGAAACACCTGGATTTGATCGAGTGACGACATGGGATTCGGCGCAAAGCTGATGTGCTGTGCCTGGCATCCTACTCCGTAGGCGCTGTGCTGCCATCGGGCCACCGATCAAATGCGCAAGATTTTGCAAATCATGACGCCCACGCAGGCCCAGACTGAAACCTCAATGAGGAGCCTGTCATGAACATCACGCTGTATCTGCTGACCGTTTTGATCTGGGGCACCACCTGGATCGCCCTGAAACTGCAATTGGGCGAGGTGGCGATTGCGGTGTCGATCGTCTATCGCTTCGGCCTGGCGGCGCTGATTCTGTTCGCCATGCTGCTGGCCAGCGGCAAGCTGCAGAAGGTCAACCGTCGTGGGCAGTTGATCTGCCTGGCCCAGGGCGTGTGCCTGTTCTGCGTCAATTTCATGTGTTTTTTGCACGCCAGCCAGTGGATTCCCAGCGGCCTGGTGGCCGTGGTGTTCTCGACCTCGACCTTGTGGAACGCACTCAATGCGCGGGTGTTCTTCAAGCAGAAAATCGCCCGCAATGTGCTGACCGGCGGCGCGCTTGGGTTAGTGGGGCTGGGCTGCCTGTTCTGGCCTGAACTGTCGGGGCACAGCGCCAGTCGCGAAACCCTGATCGGTCTGGGCCTGGCCTTGCTCGGCACGCTGTGCTTCTCGGCGGGCAACATGCTCTCCAGCCTGCAACAGAAAGCCGGCCTGCGCCCGTTGACCACCAACGCCTACGGCATGCTCTACGGCGCGGCGATGCTGTGCGTGTATTGCTTGATCAGCGGCACGCCGTTCGCTTTTGAATGGAACGCGCGCTACATCGGCTCGCTGCTGTACCTGGTGATTCCAGGCTCGGTGATCGGCTTCACCGCCTACCTGACGCTGGTCGGCCGCATGGGCCCGGAGCGCGCGGCGTATTGCACGGTGCTGTTCCCGGTGGTGGCGCTGAACGTCTCGGCATTCGCCGAAGGTTACCAATGGACCCTGCCCGCGTTGATGGGGCTGGTGCTGGTGATGGTGGGCAATGTGCTGGTGTTCAGGAAGCCCAAGGCGGTGGTGCCGGTGGGGGCGAAGCTGGCGTGACGGGAGGTCGCTGAATTGCTTTTTTGGGAGCCGGCTGGCTGCGGGCGGCGTTCCGACGAATGCGTCGGGTCAGTCACATTGATATCGACTGATTCACCGCCTTCGTCGGAGCGCCGCCCGCAGCCAGCCGGCTCCCACATGGGGCAGTTAGCCCTTCCACACCTGCTGATTCACCAGATCCTGCGGCTTTTCGCCCAACAGCGCGGCACGCAGGTTGTTGTACGCACGATCAGCCATGGCCTGGCGGGTTTCGTGGGTGGCGGAGCCGATGTGCGGCAGGGTCACGGCGTTGCTCAGCTGGAACAGCGGCGACTCGGCCAGTGGTTCTTTTTCATACACATCCAGGCCTGCGCCACGAATCGTGCCGTTTTGTAGCGCTTCGATCAGCGCCGGTTCGTCGACGATCGGGCCACGGGCGATGTTCACCAGAATCGCGCTTTTCTTCATCAGGCCCAGTTCGCGGGTGCTGATCAGGTGTTTGGTTTTTTCGCTCAGCGGCACGACCAGGCAGACGAAATCCGACTCGGCCAGCAGTTGGTCCAGCGTGCGGAATTGCGCGCCCAGCTCTTGCTCGACAGCGGTCTTGCGCGAGTTGCCGCTGTACAGGATCGGCATGTTGAAGCCCAGACGACCGCGGCGGGCCACGGCCGCGCCGATGTTGCCCATGCCGACGATGCCCAGGGTCTTGCCGAACACATCGGTGCCGAAATGCGGCGCTTCGATGCTGCGCGTCCACTTGCCGGCCTTGGTGTAGGCGTCCAGCTCGGCGACGCGGCGGGCGCTGCTCATGATCAGCGAGAAGCCCAGGTCCGCGGTGCTTTCCGTCAGCACGTCCGGGGTGTTGGTCAGCATGATGCCGCGTTCGGTGAGGTAGCTGACGTCGTAGTTGTCGTAACCGACCGAGATGCTCGACACCACTTCCAGCTGTTTGGCGCTTGCCAGCTGCTCGCGGCCCAGCTTGCGACCGGCGCCGATCATGCCGTGGCTGTGAGGCAGGGCTTCGTTGAACTGCTCGTTCAGATCACCCTTTTTCGGGTCCGGGATGATCACGTTGAAGTCTTGCTGCAGGCGCTCGGCCATTTCCGGGGACACGCGGCTGAAGGCAAGGACGGTCTTTTTCATCGGATAGCTTCTCTCGGGCGGTTCAGATGGGAAGTGCGTAGCACGCTAACATTCTTGTTGTTGGATGTGCAGGGGGGGCTGAACACGCATTGTGGGAGCCGGCTTGCTGGCGAATGCGGTGGGTCATTCAAAATATATGTGTCTGACACAATGCATTCGCCAGCAAGCCGGCTCCCACCCGTATGAAGCTCGCAGGCTCGCGCGCTTTTGGTCCTTACACCATCTCCGGCAACACATGGGTCTGCAAATCCGCCTCATGGGCCGCCATGATTTCCGGCAGCGAGCCGCGCAGGTATTCGACCCAAGTCTTGATCTTGGCATCCAGGTACTGGCGCGAAGGGTAGATCGCGTACAGGTTCAGCTCGTGGGAGCGGTACTGCGGCAGCACGCGCACCAGCGAGCCGTTGCGCAGGCCTTCGATGGCCGAGTAGATCGGCAGGATCCCGATGCCCATGCCGCTGCTGATCGCCGCTTTCATCGCATCGGCCGAGTTCACCAGGAACGGCGAGCTGGCGATGGTCACGGTTTCCTGGCCTTCAGGGCCGTCGAACGCCCATTTCTCCAGTGGAAACACCGGGCTGACCAGACGCAGACAGGCGTGGTTGAGCAGGTCCGCCGGCTTGTGCGCCATGCCGAAGGCTTTGACGTAGGCGGGCGATGCGCAAACGATGCTGTAGGTGATGCCCAAGCGCTGAGACACGAACCCCGAATCCGGCAGCTCGCTGGCCAGCACGATGGAGACGTCGTAGCCCTCTTCGAGCAAATCCGGCACGCGGTTGGTCATGGTCAGGTCGAACGATACGTCCGGATGGTTGCGCCGATAGCGGGCAATCGCATCGATCACGTAATGCTGACCGACGCCCGTCATCGAGTGCACCTTCAATTGCCCGGCCGGACGTGCATGAGCGTCGCTGGCCTCGGCTTCCGCTTCTTCGACATAGCCCAGAATCTGCTCGCAACGCAGCAGATAGCGCTTGCCCGCTTCGGTCAGGGCAATGCGGCGGGTCGTGCGGTTGAGGAGTCGGGTTTGCAGATGCGCTTCAAGATTGGAGACAGCGCGGGAAACGTTGGCAGTGGTGGTGTCCAGTTGAGCTGCGGCAGCGGTAAAGCTGCCTGCTTGCGCCACGCAACTGAAAGCGCGCATGTTTTGCAGAGTGTCCATGGGCCGTTCTCTGGTGAGATGGCAAATTGTGACATGAAGTTACTGATCCATGTCAGCCATACCAAAGGATTATCTCCCGTTCGGTAACAAAGATTCACAGAAGTCCCGGCTTATCGCCGAATCAGACGCATCCTAGAATCGCGGCTCACTTCAGATCCTCCTTATTTCGGGTAATCGCAGCTGTGCCGCGTCGCATCGTCAGGGGACTCAAACCCCTCAGTGTCTGGGCTTTAACGTTACTCATCAGCGGCTGCATCGGAACCGGCGCAATTGCACCTCAAGGCACCTCGTTGTCGCCAGACGCTCTTGCCACCGACGACGCCATCAAGGAGGCCGCCAAAGACGCCCACTGGCCGGAGGGGCAATGGTGGCGTGTTTATGGCGACGATCAGCTCAATCACTGGATCGAACTGGCCGCCCTGGGCAGCCCGAGCCTGGCGATTGCCGCTGCCCGCGTGCGTCAGGCCAAGGCCATGGCCGGTATTGCCGAGTCTGCCGAGTCCCTGCACGTCAATGGCGACAGCACCCTCAAGCGCCACAACTGGCCGACGGACCCGTTCTACGGGCCGGGCGAGCTGTCGAACACCAGTACCTGGGACAACAACGCCGCCATCGGACTGAGCTATTCCCTCGACCTCTGGGGCAAGGAAAGCAACAACACCGAACAGGCCCTGGACATCGCTCACATGAGCGCGGCCGAAGAGCGTCAGGCGCAGCTGGAATTGCAGGACAACATCGTCCGCGCCTATATCCAGCTGTCGCTCAACTACGCGCAGCGCGACATCGCCGAGGCGACCCTGGCGCAGCAACAGCAGATTCTCGAACTGGCGCAGCGTCGTCTGAAGGGCGGTATCGGCACCCATTTCGAAGTCAGCCAAGCCCAAACGTCGCTGCCGGAAAGCCATCGTCAGATCGACGCACTGGACGAAGCCATTGCCCTGAGCCGCAACCAGATCGCCGCGCTGGCGGGCAAGGGCCCGGGTGAGGGCGCAAGCCTCAAACGCCCGACGCTGTCTTTGGGTGCGCCGCTGTCGTTGCCTTCCGCGTTGCCAGCCCAATTGCTGGGTCAACGCCCTGATGTCGTCGCCAGTCGCTGGCGCGTGGCGGCGCAGGCCCGTGGCATCGATGTCGCGCACGCCGGTTTCTATCCCAACGTCGACCTGATGGGCAGCCTGGGCTACATGGCCACCGGCGGCGGCATGCTGGAGTTTCTGACCGGCAAGAAATTCAACTACAGCGTGGGGCCTGCGATCACCCTGCCGATCTTCGATGGCGGCCGTCTGCGCTCGGAGCTGGGCGTGGCCTCGGCCGGTTACGACACCGCTGTGGCGCAGTACAACCAGACCCTGGTGAACGCGCTCAAGAGTATTTCCGATCAGCTGATTCGTCGTGAGTCGATGAACAAGCAGCAGGTGTTCGCCGATCAATCGGTGGCCGCTGCGCAGAAGACCTACGACATCGCGATGGTCGCCTACAAACGCGGCCTGACCGATTACCTCAACGTGCTCAACGCCCAGACCCTGCTGTTTCATCAGGAACAAGTGCAGCAGCAGGTCCAGGCCGCGCGCCTGACCGTGCACGCCGAACTGGTGGTGGCGTTGGGTGGCGGGCTGATGGCGGGCAACGACTCGCCCGCAGCCGACAAAATGGCGGCCCCGCAAACGCCTGCTTTGTTGAATGTGCTGAGTCGGTGAGCCAGATGATTATCTGCCTGCAGCGCCGGACTCTTCGCGGGCAAGCGCGCTCCTACAGGGAAATGCGATCGGCTGTAGGAGCGCGCTTGCCGGCGATAGGGTCCGCTCAGACAACACGGGTCTTGAACTGAAATGAGCAGTGTCCTGAGCTGGCTCAACTCCCTGGAATTTCGTCGCGAGCTCAATGGTTGGGCGCGCAGCGACGGGGTGACCTGGATCTACATCTTCAAGGTGCTGATCGCGGCGTTCCTGACCTACTGGATCGCCATGCGCCTGGAGTTGCCGCAGCCGCGCACGGCGATGATCACGGTGTTCATCGTCATGCAGCCGCAGAGCGGGCACGTATTCGCCAAGAGTTTCTATCGCCTGCTCGGCACCCTTGCAGGCTCGGTGGTGATGGTCGTGATGATGGCCCTTTTCCCTCAGGACAGCGCGCCGTTTCTCGCCCTCATGGCACTGTGGGTCGGCTTCTGCTGCGCCGGGGCTGCGCGCTATCGCAACTTTCGCGCGTACGGCTTCGTGCTCGCCGGCTACACCGCGGCGTTCACCGGCCTTCCCGCGCTGGCCCATCCGGAAACCTCGTTCATGGCGGCGGTCTGGCGCTTGCTGGAGATTTCTCTGGGGATCATCTGCTCGACCCTGATCAGCGCCGCGATCCTGCCACAAAGCTCCGGCGCGGCCATGCGCAACACCGTGTATCAGCGTTTTGGCGTGTTCGCTCAGTTCGTGATCAACGGCCTGCGCGGGCAGGGGGATCCGGCGGCGTTCGAAGCCAGCAACGTGCGCTTCATCGCCGATGCCGTGGGGCTGGAAGGCCTGCGCGCGGTGACGGTATTTGAGGACCCGCACATGCGTCGGCGCAACGGTCGCCTCAATCGCCTGAACAGCGAATTCATGACCATCACCACGCGTTTCAACGCCCTGCATCAGTTGCTTGAGCGTCTGCGTCGTCGTGGCCTGACGCCTGCCGTTCAGGCCATTGAGCCGGGGCTTGAGGCGTTGGGCGAGTTGCTCGAGCACTTTGCCGGACGCGCGTTGACCGACGCCGATGCCGCGCTGCTGGCCAGTCGCTTGAGCGCGTTCAAGGCCGACTTGCCTGAACGGGTTCGCAGCCTGCGCGCCGCGTTCGTTCAGACCGAGCCCAGCGACGATGACCTGCTGGATTTCCACACCGCGTACGAACTGCTCTATCGCTTCGTCGACGACATGCACGATTACGCCCAGACCCACGCATCGCTCGCCGATCACAGCCACGCGCGGGAGAAGTGGGTCGAGCCGTTCGTGTCCACCACCAACTGGACCCTCTCTTTGGCCTCGGGCCTGCGGGCGCTGTTGGTCATGGCGGTGATGTCGGTGTATTGGGTGCAGACGGCCTGGCCGAGCGGGGCGACGATGACGTTGGTCTCGGCCGCCACCGTGGCCTTGTCGGCGACCACCCCCAATCCGCGGCGCATGTCGTTTCAGATGGCCTGCGGCACCTTGCTTGGCGCGTTGCTGGGGTTCTTCATCACCTTTTTCGTGCTGCCGCGTATCGATGGTTTTCCGCTGCTGTGCATGGTGCTGGCGCCGGTGTTCGCGCTGGGTGCGTTTCTGACCACGCGGCCGCAGTGGGCCGGTTACGGACTGGGGCTGCTGATCTTTTTCAGCATCGGCTCGGCGCCGGACAATCTCACGGTCTACAACCCTTACGCCTTCATCAACGATTACATCGGCATGGTCATCGGCATGCTGCTGTGCGCGGCGGCGGGGGCGATCGTGCTGCCGCCCAACAGTCGCTGGCTGTGGCAGCGCCTTGAGGACGATCTGCGTCAGCAAGTGGGCTTTGCCATCAGCGCACCGCTGCGTGGCATTCGCTCAAGCTTCGAGAGCCGCACCCGTGATCTCATGCACCAGGCCTACGGTCTGGCGGCGGGCAAGCCCGAAGTGCAGCGCAACCTTCTGCGCTGGATGTTCGTGGTGCTGGAAGTCGGGCACGCGATCATCGAACTGCGCCGCGAGCAGGACATCCTGCCCGTGCATCCGAGCTACGCCGAATCTCAGCCCTGGCGTCAGGCGATACGCGCCATGGGCCGTGCGTTGGTGCGGCTGTTCATCCAGCCCTATCACCACAACTTGGCGCGCTGCTTGTACGCGGTGGACCACGCGATCATCTGCGTGCAGAACACCGACGAGCCGTTCGCGCCACATTTCGATACCTCGGCGCTGCGTCGGGTGAAGAGCTACCTGCACTTCATCCGCACCTGCCTGCTCGACCCGCAATCACCACTGGCCGCGTTCGCTCCGGCCCAAGCCCAAGTGCAACCGCTGCAAGGACTCTCCCATGCCTCGTGAAATCGCCTTTCACGGCGTCTACATGCCGACCGTGACGGTGATGTTTCTGGTCGCCATGGTGCTTTCCTGGGCCCTGGACCGTTTTATGTCCGGGCTCGACCTGTACCGTTTCTTCTGGCACCCGGCGCTGCTGCGTCTGGGCCTGTTCAGCTGCATGTTTGGCGCGATGGCGCTGACTGTTTACCGTTGAGGCACATGTGAATTCGAGATGAAAAAGCTCATCAGTCTGATCGCGACGTTATTGATTCTGGCACTGGCTATCTGGATCGGCCGCCTGCTGTGGATTCACTACATGGACACCCCGTGGACCCGTGACGGCCGCGTGCGCGCCGACGTGATCAACGTCGCCGCCGACGTCAGCGGCGTGGTCATCGACGTGCCCGTCAAGGACAACCAGCCGGTGAAGAAGGGCGACCTGTTGATGCAGATCGACCCCGAGCATTACCAGCTGGCGGTCAAACAGGCCGAGGCCATGGTCGCCTCGCGCAAGGCCACCTGGGAAATGCGCAAGGTCAACGCCGCGCGTCGCAAGGACATGGACGCACTGGTGATCTCCGCCGAAAACCGCGAAGACGCCTCCAACGTCGCCACCTCCGCCCAAGCCGACTATCAACTGGCGGTGGCGCAACTGGAAGCCGCGCAGCTCAACCTGCAACGCACCAGAGTGCTGGCAGCCGTCGACGGTTATGTCACCAACCTCAACGTGCATCGCGGCGACTACGCACGCATCGGCGAAGCGAAGATGGCCGTGGTCGACAAGAACTCGTTCTGGGTGTACGGCTTCTTTGAAGAAACCAAGCTGCCCCACGTCAAGATCGGCGACCCGGCCGACATGCAATTGATGAGCGGCGAAGTGATGAAGGGCCACGTCGAAAGCATCGCCCGCGCGATCTACGACCGCGACAACCCGGAAAGCCGCGAGCTGATCGCCGACGTCAATCCGACCTTCAACTGGGTGCGCCTGGCCCAGCGCGTGCCGGTACGCATCCATCTGGATAACGTACCGGACAGCGTGGTGCTGGCGGCGGGGATCACCTGCACGGTGATCGTCAATCCGGTCCCGTAGCCCCTTGGCGGGCACTGACCCTTATCAAAAGGTCAGGATGGCTGTTGTCACAAAGGCCCTTGCAGCTTGAAGCGCTTGCTCAGAATCTTCTCCAGCAGCGCCTTGGGCAGTAGCCGCGCCATCAACGGCAGTGCTCGGCTGCCGTTACCGGAGCGCAACAGCCGTGGCGGGTTCGGCTGTTGGACGGCATTGAGTACGTCGCGGGCGAAATCCCGGGCAGGGGTCGGGTTGGTCTGCGAAGCATTGGCCCGGGCGCGGATACCCTCACGCAATGGCCACCAGGGCGAGCCTTCCTGAATGACCTGCTCGGCTTCGTGGCTGGCATTTTTCGCGAACTGCGTATCGATGGCGCCGGGCTGCACCTCCAACACACGAATGCCGAACGGGGCCAGTTCCATGCGCAGGGCGTCGCTGAGCGAACTGACCGCCGCTTTCGATGCGCAGTAAGCGCCACCGAATGGCGTGGTCAGCACCCCGGACACACTGCCGATGTTCACCACCAGCCCCTTGTTGCGACGCAGCAGGGGAAACAGCGCGCGGGTGACACCGACGATGGAGAACACGTTGGTTTCGAACTGCCGGCGGATGGCGTCGACACCGCTATCGAGCAGCGGACCGATGCCGCCGTAACCGGCGTTGTTGATCAGCACATCGAGCCCTTTGCCGTGCGCTTCAAGTTGAGTGGCGAGGCGTTCCAGAGCAGCGCCGTCATTGACGTCCAGTTCCACTGCGCTGAAGCCCGCCGCACTCAGTGCCTGGACATCGGCCGCCTTGCGCGCCGTAGCCCAGACCTCATGCCCTGCGCCCTTGAAAGCCTCTGCCATGGCGCGGCCGATGCCGCTGGAACAACCGGTGATCAGAACGACAGGCATGTAATTCATTCCTTGAAGGGCAAGTGGGCCTTAGCCGGAGAAAGTGCCTTGCAGGCGTTCGGCGCGAAACTCGAGGGTCTGCGGGCGGTAGCCGTTGCGCAGTGGCGGCAACGGCAGGCAGTCCTGCCACTGGCTGCCGGGCAGCAACTCGCCAGGTCCGCGATAGCGTGGCGCGGTGTAGGTGTCTTCGGCCAGATTGACTGTGTCGCCGGGGGCGTAGGCCGCCACTTTCCAGCGCAGTTCCTGCAGGGCCACCTGGTTGGCGTTGTCGATCAGCACCAGCAGCGGCTTGCCCACCGGGCATTGCTCGGGGGCGTAGTTCAGGCGCAACTGAAGGCGTTCCAGGCGCTGGGCGTCGCGCTTGTCTTCCCAGACCACGAAGCCCGCGACGATGGCCAGCCCGATGGCGGCCGCCAGTGACACAGGCAGGGCCTTGGCGGGGTAACGCAGCAGCAGGATCAGCCAGGTAAAGAGCAGTACGGCGCCGATGATCATGTCTTCGCTCTCAAGGTGCAGATGAAGGCATCGTACCGAAAGGGGAGGGGCAGACCAATCGACGTTTGTGAGGAGGCTTGCAGACGCGGGCAAAAAAAAGCCCCCGCCCACCCCCTGCGGATGGGGAATACGCAGGGGGCGGATGGGGGCACTACAACCGTTGCTTGTCGTTGTCTCAGCGCGCGATGGTCTGGGTTCTCACGCCGGCTTCGATGCCAGGGGTCGAACGACCGTAGACGTCTTCGAAGCGCTCGATGTCGTCTTCGCCCAGGTAGCTGCCCGATTGCACTTCGATGATCTCCAGCGGGATCTTGCCTGGGTTGCGCAGGCGGTGGACCGAGGCGATCGGAATGTAGGTCGACTGGTTTTCAGTCAGCAGGAACACGTTTTCGTCACAGGTGACCTGAGCGGTGCCCGATACGACGATCCAGTGTTCGGCGCGGTGGTGGTGCATCTGCAGCGAGAGGCTGGCTCCCGGTTTCACCGAGATGCGCTTGACCTGGAAGCGGCCGCCCATGTCCACGGAGTCGTACGAGCCCCATGGGCGGTAGACTTCCAGGTGGTTCTGGGTTTCGCTGCGGCCCTGCTCGTTGAGGGTGTTGACCATCTGCTTGACGCCCTGAACCTTGTCCTTGTGGGCAATCATCATGGCGTCCTTGGTTTCGACGACCACGATGTTGTCCAGGCCGATCACGGTGACCAGTTTGCCGTTGCCCTGAATCATGCAGTTGCGGCTGTCCTGGATGACCACGTCGCCTTTGGTGACGTTGCCGTTATCGTCCTTCGCATGCACGTCCCACAGCGACGACCAGCAGCCGACATCGCTCCAGCCCGCGTCCAGCGGCACGACGCAGGCGCGCTGGGTTTTTTCCATGACCGCGTAGTCGATCGAGTTGTCCGGGCAGCAGGCGAAGCTGGCCTGGTCCAGTTCGATGTTCTCGCCGTCGTGCTTGCTGCGCTCAAGGGTCAGCAGGCAGTTGTCGTAGATGTCCGGATCGTGCTTTTTCAGCTCTTCCAGGTAACGGCTGGCGCGGAACAGGAACATGCCGCTGTTCCAGAAGTAACCGCCGGCTTCGACGAATTCCTGGGCGCGTTGCTCGTCCGGTTTTTCGACGAACTGGGCGACGCGGCTCACGCCTTCCGGCAGCAGGGCGTCGGCGGTGGATTTGATGTAGCCGTAGCCGGTTTCAGGCTTGGTGGCCGGCACGCCGAACAGCACCATCTCGCCACGCTCGGCGGCCACAGTGGCCAGGGCCAGGGCGCGTTGCAGGGATTTCTGGTCGTCGATGACGTGGTCGGCCGGCAGCACCAGCATCAACTCGTCACGGCCCTCATTGGCCAGCATCATCGCGGTGATGGCCACGGCCGGCGCGGTGTTGCGACCGAACGGTTCCATGATGATCGCCTGGGTGTCCAGGCCCAGCCCGTCGAGCTGCTCGCCGACGATGAAGCGGTGGTCCTTGTTGCACACCACGATCGGGTGCTGCATGCCTTCGAACTGCAGGCGTTCGAGGGTCTGCTGGAAGAGGGTGTGCTCGCCGGTCAATGCCAGGAACTGTTTTGGAAACTGTTTACGCGAAAGAGGCCAGAGTCGGGAACCGCTGCCACCTGACAAGATCACTGGAATCATTTTGTTTCTCCAAAATTTCGATAGCGTTTGTTTGGGCTATACGTCGGTTTTTGTCTGTCGTTTCGGGTGTTTCTAGTTGTTGGGAGCCTGTAGGAGCGCGCTTGCTCGCGATGGGCCGGTATGTCCGAAGCAATTCTGTCGACTGACACATTGCAATCGTCGGAATGCCGCCCAGAGCAAGTGCGCTCCTACGGCCTTCGGCCAGAATTAACAGCCGAAGGCGGTGTTCTCGGTATTACTGCGTGGACGTCGGGCGCTTGACCCACACTGGCGACAGGTTGCTGCCGTTGCCGGTGACGTACAGCACCGCTGCCTCACCGCGCTCCAGGGCAACCGGCTTCAGGTCGCTGACTTTCTTGTCGCCGTCGAACAGTGCGAAGCTGACTTTGACCGGGTTGATTTCACGCTCGCCGGTGCCTTTGGCTTTCACCGAATCCACGACCGCGGTCTTGCCGTCGGCGGTCTTCAGGGTCAGCGCCTTATCGCTCAGGTTCTGCACGCGCACCAGGGACTTCTGCTTGTTCTTGAACGGTGGCTCTTCCACCAGCTGTGGCGCGCCCGAGGTGTTATTGACGATGGTGTAGTAGTGATCGCTCGCCAGTTTCACCGGCAGGGTGTTGCTGCCGATCTTGGCGCTGTAGTCACCTTGGGGCATGAAGCTGAAGTCGCTGCTGGCCAGCGGGCCGATTTCGTTGAGGCTGGTGTTGCCCACGCTGGCGCTGATTTCGGCGTTGCTGGCGTTGTAGACCCGCACGAAGGTCGAGCCTTTCGGTGCGGTTGGGCCGTACAGGGCGGCGTCGCCACCGGCGAAGGCGGAGAGGGAGACGAAGCCCAGGCTGGCGGCCAGGACGCAGGTTTTCAACAGGCCGGACTTGGTCGAACGGCTAGGCATGTGAGGGGTGGTCTGCATAGTCATGTGAGGAGTCCTCTCAGTTTTGCGCCCGGTTGGGCGACTCGGATTGATTGGCGTTCTGAGCCAGATTTTGTTGTGGGTCACGAGCCTTCTTGAGTTCGGCGATCCACTGCGGATCGAACTCGGTCAGGTCGTTGTGAGCGGGCAGGTAGCGCTCCGGGAATTCCCAGATGAGCACCTGCGGCGGGCTGCTCTTGAAGGCGTCGGTCTGCAGATACTTGAGCATCGGCAGGATCGGGCCATGGCCGTCTTCGGCGTAATTCACCACGTCGCTGTGCAGGGCCTGTTTCAGGGCGCCAGCGAAGTTCCAGTTGGGGTTGGCGCTGTAGCTGGTGCCGACCAGACCGACCGCCACCGAGTTGTCCGCGAACAGCGCGTCGCCACCGTCACCCTCGGTTTGTGCAGGGTTGGTGCTGCGCTGTTGCAGGTCGTCCGGCTTGGGCAGCAGGTTGCTGAACAGCGGGTCCAGCGGCAGGAAGTTGGTCAGGTCGCCCTTGTACGGCTCGCTGGACTTGGCTTCGGTGACGAAGGTCTGCGGGTCGCCGCTGAGCGGGGTCTTTTGCGAGATCGCCTCACCCAGTTGCTGTGCCACGACTTCGGCGCCCATCGGCGTCCAGTGGGTGTCAGTGCGCAGGAAGACCTGGCCCTTGTCCTTGGCGCCTTGCAGCGGCGCCAAGAGGTCAGGGGCGATGATGCCGGCCTGATTCATCTGAGCGTGGAACTGCTGGTACAGATCGGTGTGCAGCGCCGAAGGCTTGGTGTCCCCGATGTGCTCCGGATACAGCCGGGCCTTGGCCGGAACGATGGCCAGCACCAGCTGCGTGCCCTCTTTTTTCAGGGTGTCGCGCACGCCTTCGATGATCGCCAGGTTGTCGGCTTCGTTCTGCTCGCCGTTGGCCACCGCGTCGAATTCCTCGTCGGTGTACAGCCACTGGTCCTTGCCGAGGATTACGCCCGGACGACCTTCGTTGAACACCTTGTAATCCAGCGCGGCCCAGAGGTTGGTGCCCAGCCGCTTGATCGGGAACTGATCGTCGTAGTGGGTCTCCACGGCCTTGGTCCAGTGACCGTTGAGCACCGTGGTTTCCTTGGACGTCGAGAAGCCGATGAAGCTGCGCAGCGACCACAGACCCAGCGCCAGCAAGATGGCCAGGAACAGAAAGATGTAGATGAAACGCAATGAGCGGGTCATGTCAGGCGCCTCAGAACTGGAAGTACAGGAACGGCGAGAAGCTGGCCGCCGAGAGTTTGAGAATCGAGGCCACGAACATCAGCAGGATCAGGGCGCGCATGACGTAGCGCGACCAGTCGGCGGTCCAGTAGGCAGGCTGAACCTGCGCGTCGGTGCCGACGATGTAACCCGGTTGATGAATGCTGCCTGGCGTGTCACCCGGTACGGCCTTGATCAGGCCTGGCACGGCTGAAGCAGGGCCGTCGGCTTGAACCGGCGCGTCACCTTTTGGTTTTTCCGGTGCGCGATTGCGGTAGAAGTCGCGCAGGCCGAAGAACGCCAGGGTGATGTACGCCACGATCAGGGTCGCCACTTGAAGGCCCGTGAGGCTGGCGCGATTGAGGTCCGAGAGCTGCCATTCGCTGAAGCTGAACATCGCGCCGTACATACGGGCGGCAACGTGCAGGTTCTCGGCGCGGAAGATCACCCAGCCCATCACCACCAGCAGGAAGGTGAAGGCCCAGCGCACGACGTTGAAGGTCTTGGGCGCGGTGTTGATGCCCAGCGCTTTTTCGATCGCCAGCCACACACCGTGCCAGGCACCCCAGACGATGTAGGTGATGTTGGCGCCGTGCCACAGACCGCCCAGCAGCATGGTCAGGAACAGGTTGCGGTAGGTCGCGACCTTGCCGCCACGGTTGCCGCCCAGGGTGATGTACAGGTAGTCACGCAGCCAGGTGGACAGGCTGATGTGCCAGCGACGCCAGAACTCGGTAATCGATTGGCTGACATAAGGCTGTTTGAAGTTTTCCATGAAGCGGAAACCCATCATCAGGCCCAGGCCGATGGCCATGTCGCTGTAACCGGAGAAGTCGAAATACAGCTGTGCGGTGTAGGCCAGCGCACCGAGCCAGGCATCGCCCGTGGTCGGGTTTTGCAGGGCGAAGCAGTGGTCAGCCACGACCGCCAGGGTGTCGGCGATGAAGACCTTCTTGATGAAACCCTGCATGAAGCGCGTGCAGCCTTCACTGAACTTGTCCAGCGTGTGGGTGCGGTTGTTGAACTGATCCACCAGGTCGCGGAAACGCAGCACGGGGCCGGCGATCAGGTGCGGGAAGATGGCCACGAACGCTGCGAAGTCGATCAGGTTGCGCGTCGCCGGTGTATCGCCACGGTAGACGTCGATGATGTAGCTGATGGACTCGAAGATGTAGAACGAGATCCCGATCGGCAACAGCACGTGCGTCAGGATGAACGGCTCAAGACCGAACGAGGTCATGATCGCGTTGAGGCTGTCCACACCGAAGTTGGCGTACTTGAAGTAGCCGAGGATGCACAGGTCGACCGCAACGCCCAGCAGCAGCCAGCGCTGCGCCGGTTTGGTCCTGACCCCGGCCGCACCGACGCGCAGGCCAATCCAGTAGTTCCACAGCGTCACCGCCGCGAACAGGGCCAGGAAGTCCACACGCCACCAGGCGTAGAACACGTAGCTGGCCACCAGCAGCAACAGGTTGCGGTAGCGGTTCCCGCTCACGTAGTACAAGCCGAGGAACACCGGCAAGAACAGGAACAGGAACACGTTGGATGAGAAAACCATCCTTATCTCTCCGTTTGTCCAGCATCAAGGGCCAAAGCCCCCCCAACCCCCCATGAACAATCGGAGGGGTACAACATTTCCAACTCACGACGCGGTATCAACCTGTGGGGCATCACCAGACAAGACACAGGTGTCGTACCTGGAAATGCCCATCGCTCTTACGAACCGCCTTTTTCACCCTTCTCATGACTCGGGTCATAAGTGCGGGTCATGTCGCCGCCCAGGCGGAAGTTCTTGAACGGCTGCATCTTGTGCTTGCGTTCCAGCGTGTCCGGGCCGCAGTCATAGAGTGAGCAGTAGGGTTCCAGCCAGGCGAATTTCATGTCGGTTTTCAGGTCCGTCATGTCCTGCTTCACGCCGTCCTTGGCCTGGAATTCGTCACCCGAATCCTTGACCCCGGCCAGTACCCGGTCACCCAGGCGTTTGAGCGCGCCGTTGTTTTCCGGACGCAGATCGACGCCGTTGGCCTGAGCGAAACTGGCGATCATCGCCAGTGGCGGCAGGGCGTAGTTGTGGTACGCCAGCGCGCGCTGTTTGCGCTTGAGCTCGTTCGGCAGGAAGCCCTGCTGGTCGATCTGATTGGCTGCGACCTTGAACTCTTTCACCGACCAGTCGAACAGGTCCCTGCGGTTGGTCGCCACGGCGGTGGACATCACCGACCACGCAGCCCAATAAGAGTGGTTGTTGATTTTCTCCAGCGGCAGGTTGCTCCAGTCGCTGACCACCTGATCGGCCAGCTTGCTGAACCAGGCCTCGATCACTTGCGCATCCTGACCACGGGTGGCCAGTGGGTGCGACTCGGAGAACTTCAGGCGCAAGTAAGACGAGGACATGCTGCCCAGCGCCCATTTGCGCATCGACTTGCCGGTGTGGTTGAAGTCCTTGGACTCCAGCGCGTCAGCCTTGGCCCAGGTGGTGAGCATGCCCAGGGCGCAATCGAGCTGCTCGGGACGACCATCACGCATGTACTGCATCACCACTTTGGCGGTGTTGCGTTCCATGGTGGTGATGTCCTTGGTGGTGTCGCGGAAGGCTTGCTCCGACGCGACGTTCAGCGTCGCGCGGGCCTTGTCCGAGCCCTCATACTTGCTGCGGAACTGCAGCGGGCCGGTGTAGGGCTGCGGGGTCGCTTCACAGGTGAACTTGTTCTCGCCGGTCTTGAATTTTTCCACACCCTCGTAGTAACCCTGTGGCGGTACGAGGGTCGACGCGGCACTGGCGCTGGTGGCGAATACCGAAGCAGACAGCACGGCCAGCGAGAGAAGGGTGGGGAGCATCAGTTTTGGAGTGTGCATAAGAGCCTCATAGCCCGGCTTGCGCGGTTTGATGCGCGACATTCGGGAACACGTTGCGTTTGCATACTTTCGCTTCGACTTCCTGCGGTGCAGCGCCCGCTTCAGGACCCTGCACTTCCAGTGCGAGCAATTGCTGGTCAGCCCAGTCCTTGTCATCGCGCAGTTCGAAGGAGAAGCGCCCGTCGGTTTCGGATGTTTCAGGTTTCTCGATCTTCAGGTCTTCGTGGCGGCCGTTCATGTACCACAGGCGCGCCTGAAGGGTTTTCACCGAGGTGTCGGCGAACTTGATGTCGATCTGATTACTGCCGTTGCGCACATCCTTGATGCCGTTTTTGCCGTTGACCAACAGCTCGTTGGTGCCAGGCTTGAGGGAGGTTTTGGTGGTCATCAGCGCCGGTTTGCCTTCGCAACCGTTATCCAGCAGCGACATCATCTGGCGATAGATGGTCTCTTGGTCCAGACGGTACAGCGGAGAGAATTCCCAGATGAGAATCTTCGGCGGATGCTTCTGAAAGTCGTCGCTGCCCAGGTACTGCAGCATCGACCCTTCAAGGCCGCCGCCGGGGAAGGCGACGTTCAACACGTCGGCACCGATGTATTCCTGCAGAAAACCGGCAAAGTTGTAGTTCTTGCCGCTGTGACTGGTACCGACCAGGGTGATTTCCGGGTTGCCGGAATCGCCGAACAGGTCGCCGTCGGCCGCTTCGCCCTTGGGTTCGGTCTCGAACTGATCCATGTACTGGATGGCGTAGCTGGTGCCGCACAATTGACCGGCCATGTTGTGCAGAGTGCCCTTCTTGCCCATGCGACCTGACAAATGGGTCTCGAATTCGCGCTTTGGAATGTCCTTGAAGGCGGCCATCTTGTGCACCGAATCGGCGACGATTTTCGCCGTGCGCTGGGCCCCGTACGGGGTCCAGTGCTGGTCACCGCGGAAGTAGAAATCATGGGCCTGCTGCTCGTTGGTCAGCGGCGACAGGTCCGGCACGGTGTAGCCCATTTTCGCGAAGCGACCGAGCATGGCCTGGTAGTTGCGCAGCGCGGTGTTGTAATCGAACTTGTCACGCTCGGCTGGGAACAGCTTGTTGCGATCGACCAGACCGCGGGTCGGCTGATACACCACTACCAGCTCCACGCCCTTGCTCTTGAAGGCGTCGTGCAGCTGTTGCATGCGGCGGTAACCTTCGGGCGTGGTGTCGAACTCGGTGCGCAAATCTTCCTTGGTACGGAACAGCCAGTCGCCCTGAGCCTGCACCAGCGTGGTGAAGTTCTGCTGGTAGCGGGTGACGTAGTTTTTCTCGTCGTGCGCTTCCGGGCACAGGCTGCAGCAAGGCTCGGCGGTGAAGTTCGGCGCCGTGGCATCGGCCGCCGACGCAGCGTTGCTGGCCGCGAACAGCGCGGCGGTGAGGCCCGACAGCGTCAGCAATTTGATCAAGTGTGCGTGCATAGAAATGGCTTCCTCAGTCCCGGAGTTGTTTCTGGCTTTCGACCGGGTCGATCAACACGGCTTTTTGCTGGCGTACCAGCAGATCGAGGATTTCGTCCTGACGATCGCCGAGCACGCCGTTGAAGCTGATCCCGCTGCTCTTGGTCGGCGCGAGCATCGACACCTTGTACAGCTCGACACTCAGGGGCGAGTCGATGGACAGGGGGCCAGAACCGTTGGAGGTCAGTTCGCCACCGACCATGATCAGCGACACTTCGGCGTCGAACGGATCGAGCTTGATGTCGCGGTCGGTGTCGGACAGGTCCTTGATGTGACCGTAAACACCCATCAGGCCGTTGCCGATGGCCAGGTTCTCGTACAGCTTGATGTTGGTGCTGTTGCGAACCCGGATGCCGTGGCGCTTGTTGGCGAACACGCGGTTGCCCCACAGCAGGTTGTCGGCGCTCTCGTACAACGTGATGCCGTCGGTGTGGTTGCGGTAGATCTGGTTGTAGGCCACCAGATTGTTCACGCTGTTACGGTCCAGAACGATGCCGGACAGGTGGTTCTCGTAGCTCTTGTTGTTGATGATGAAGCTGTCGTTTACCTCACGGGAGATGATGATCCCGTGCTTCTTCTTGGTCCCGTACACCGTGTTCTCGGCAATGATCAGACCGTGGGAACGGTCGTGTGGGTCGATGCCGTAGATGATGTTGTCGCGGTAGGTGTTGCCCTTGACCACGAAGTCGCGGGTTTCATAGCAGTAGTAGCCGTACCACATGTCCGAGAACTCAGAATTGACGATCCAGCCGGTCGGATCCGGGCGGTTCATCTGAGCCTTCATGTTCGGCGTGTACTGGGAAATACTCACCCCGTACGACTTGCTGTTGTTGTAGCCAAGGCTGGCGACCTTGGTGTTGAACAGGTAGGTCTGGCTGCCGCCCCAGGACAGCAGGAACGGACGAAATTCCTTCGGCGTCTTGTAGATCGACGGGCCGTTGGCCTTCTCGCTCCAGCCGGTCAGTCGGGTGTCCTGCATGAACAACTGGTTGTCGTTGACCAGGAACGCACCGGCTTCCTGAGACAGGCGCAGCTCGGTGGTTTTCTTGTCGACTTCGAAGATGCCTTTCTTGCCCACGACGATTGGCAGACGCGCCAGGAACACACCCGGCGAGGTTTCGCTCAGGTACTGTTTGGGCACTTTCTTCGCCAGTTCCTGAAGGGTCATGTAGCCGTCGTCGACGAAGATCGCCTGGGGGATGCCGTGTTGACGGGCCACCCATTCGGCCATCTTGTTATCGCCGCCGATGAACTCCTTCAGCGCGTCTTCCTGCATCATGCGGCGGATCGACACCTTGCCCGGTTTGCTGCGCACGATCTTCTTCTGCATGGCCTGCTGGGTGTAACCCGAGAGGTCCGGCAGCTTGGGTTTGTTCATCATCAACGGGCCCGGGTCGGGGCTGGTGATGGTGTAGGTCTTGGCCTGATGCAGGCCTTTGACCACGTCATCGTCGGCGGCCGGTTGAGCCGCTGGCGCAGGCGTTGCCGGCGTGGTGTTGGCCATCGCCGGGACGCCGGACAACAGCAGCACGCCACCGAGCACCGCACTTCTCAGTGCAGCGCTTTCCAGCAGGGCGTGGGGCCAGGCCCGTGACCGCAAACTGTTTGCTTGGCTGTTCATGTCATTGCACTCCTATCGCGGCTTGCATCAGAAGCGCCAGATGACGTCGACGATGGCGCGGTGCATGTAGTTGTCCACACCGCTGCCATAGGCATCGCCGGGTTTGAACACGCCCGCACGCAGGCGAATCAGCGCCGACGGCTCGTCGAAGGACTGGCTGACCGAGCTCGGCAGCAGGCCCTGCTTGAAGTATTTGGTGACCACCAGGTCCATCTCCTGACCCAGGTCCTTGTTGCCGTCTTCCATTGGCAAGGACGTGAAGGTCGAGACGCCATCGGCATCGACGCTCTCGCTGGCAGGGTTCACGCCTGCACCACCGATGCCTGCGTGGCCATCGACGCGACGGAACTTGTGGTAGATCAGCGAGGCGTCGTAGTCCTCTTGCATCTGCCAGGAGGCGAACAGCGAGCCGGATTCCACGTTGGCCATTTCGCCCTGGAAGGCTTCACCGAAGCGGTGCACGCGCGAGCGGGTACCGGTCCAGTTCGAGCGGTTGCTCTCAAGGCCGTTCTGCTCGTAGTTCTTGCTGGCGCGCGAGTAAGCGCCGCCGACCTGCCATTGCGGATCGAGGCGGAAACGCAGGCCCAGATCGGTCGCCCAGCCGCTCACGTGGCTGCTGTCTTTCTGACCGGCCAGGTACTGGTCGGTGGTGGCGTCGTAGGTCGAACCGATCTGATCGCGGTTACCGGTCAGCCAAGTCAGGCTGCCCCAGTAGTTGACGGTGTTCAGGTTGCGATAGTTGTAGGCATCGCTGTTGGCCTGCAGGCCGAGCCAGGTCAGGTCGCCACGGCTGGTCTTGTCCAGATCGTCGATGGCCTCGCCCTGATGCTTGAGGCTGCCGTCGTCATGGCTGTGGTGCGCCCGAATGCCGGCCCACTGGCCTGGCATCCATTGGTATTCCACATCGCCGAACAGGTGCTGGCGATCCTTGTCCTGTGCCGACAGCTCGGTCAGGTCGGTGCGGTATTCGCTGAAGCGCTGGGCGGCGCCGACTTCTGCCTTGAGCAGGGTGGTATCGAAGGTCCAGTTCAGGGCCTCGATGTTGGTGTCGTGCCACTGGCCGTCGTCGTTGCGCAGACGCTGGCGACCCAGTTTCAGGATCTCGCCAGGGTAGGGCGTGAAGCCGCTGTAGCCGATCCAGAACTCGCGCAGGGCAGCATAGCTGTCGTCCACTTCGCGGCTGCTGGAGGTCTTGCGTGCGCGCTGGCTGCTTTGACCGTTGGCGTCGGTGACCTGCTGATCCAGCGGGTCGGTCTGAATGGTGTCAGTGGCAGTGACCACCTGGCCCATCGCGTAGCCGCTCCAGTTGCCCCATTCGCCATAAGCCCATGGGCGCAGGTCCAGACCGACACCGTTGACGTCGCCACCGCCGCGGGTGCCCAGGTCACGATCATCTTCCATCTGGCCGGTGGCTTTGACTTCGATGCCGAAATTCTGGGTATCGGTCAAGGCAGCCAATGTCGGCGTGGCCCAGATCAGGGTGAAGCCCAGACCAAGCCCGGCCGCCATCAGAGGGTTCAATTTAAGCTTCATAGAGGTGCGTCCTCGCCGTCTTTTTCTTCTTGCAGGCTCTGCAAGGCCAGCGCGTTCTGCGCTGTAGTGCCGCGGACCTGCTGTTCGCGTTGGAGAAGACTCTGTGCCTGGGCACGTTTCTCAGGGGGCAGTTGGTCGTTCAGTTGCTGCATCAGGTCGGTCGCCTGCGGCGTGCCCTGGGCCTGCGCCAGTTGACCGAAGACCCACGCGTTGACCGGGTCAGGCTTGATGCCCTTGCCTTGGGAGAACAACTGCGCGAGGGCGAAGTCGGCGCTGTTCTGGCCACCGCGAGCGGACGTCAGCAGTTCGTTGACGGCGCGTTGCGGGTCGGGATTGCCGAGGTAGCCACGGCGGTACAGCTGGCCCAGGTAGTAGTGCGCGGAGATCTGCGTCGGGGCGGCCTTGGTCAGGTGCTCCTCGGCTTTTTTCGCGTCCGGCAGCACCAGCTTGCCTTCGTAGTAGAGCTTGCCCAGCAGCAGCTCGGCGCGGGGTTGATCCGCCGCTCGGCCGTTGTCCAGGTACTCCATCATCTTGTTGACGTCGCCCAGTTCCGGGAAGTCGTAGAGCAACTGCGCCAGGCTCACCCACGACGCCGGATAACCCGGGGCGACCTTCTCCAGCAGTTGCTGAGCGGTCTTCTCGTCGGGTTTGCCAAGGGTCGAATCGGCCAGCACACGGGCGACGGTGTCGACACGCATGGCCGGGACGCTGCCGCTCGAATAGCCGCTTTCCATCTGTTTGATCAGGGCGGCCTGTTTGTCGGTTTCGCCACGTTTCTGATAGACCGTGGCCAGTTCCATGTAGCAAACGTCGCTGGTGCGCAGCGCCTGTTTGCAGATGGTCTCGACTTCCGCCAGATGCTGGTCGTAGGTGCCCTGGGTGCGATACAGCACCACCTGCGCCAGACCCGCTTCCGGATAACCCTGAGCGCGCCATTCGTTGATCTTCTGCTGCGCATTCACGTCTGGGAACGTGTGCGGGTATTGCAGGTAGAGCATGGCCAGCGGGATCAGCGTGCCGGATTCACCATTGGCGAAGGCTTTCTTCAACAGACCCTCGGCTTCGCCCTGCTCGGCCTCGGTGGAGTTGGGCTTGACCGCCAGCAGCTTGCCCAGGCGCGATTGCGCCCGTGGCGAGGTGTCGGCTGCCGCGCGATAGGTCGCCTCGGCCTGTTTGATCTGCTCGGGGTCGCGGGTGCCGACCTGAATATCTGCAAGACCCACCTGCGCTTCGGCGTAACCCATGTCGGCCAACTGGCGATAGTTCTGCTCGGCGAGGTTGGTGTCGCCGCGTTGCAGGGCCTCATTGGCCAGACGCTGGTCAGGCAGGTTGAGGCCGCAACCGCCCAGAGTGAGGGCGATGGCCAGGCTCAATACCGCCGGGGCGGACACGCTTCGTAGAGGGCCGGTCATGATCAGAGACCTGCAGCAGTGGCTTTGTCGATCAGCCAGTTCAGCGAAGGACCGCGATCACTGACCACTTCCACCGGCAGGCCCGCCAGGCTGCTGCTCAGGGATTCGTCAGGCTGGATCTGCACACGAATGTCCGACGACAGGTCAGCCGGGCTCAGGGCCGTGGAGCTGACGATCTTGCCGCTGTGCGTGCCTTCCTGGCCTGCGACCTGGAAGTTGACGCGCGCGCCTGGCTGCACGTCGGCGAACTGGCGGTAGGTGAAGCGGGCATCAATGCTGGCCGGCACGTTGCGCGGCACCATCTGGAAGATCACGTCACCCTTGGCGGCGTACTGACCGTTGGCAACCAGCTGCTTGCTGATCACGCAGTCGCAGGGGCTGGTGAGGGTGCCGGCCAGTTGGCGACCGAACAGTTCTTCGATCTTCGCCGGCTGCATTTCATCCGGGTCCAGGTTGCCCTTGAGCACGTCCAGCATGCTGGTGTTGAACGATGCCAGCGGCGCGCCTTTGGCAACGTCGCCGTTGGGCGCGACCAGGCTGGTCACGGTGCCGTCGCGCGGCATGGTCACGTCCATGCTCGGCACGCTCACCAGGCCCGATGTGGAGTGGCTGACGAAGTACATGCCGTAGACCGACTTGGCCACGAAGCCGAACGCAACCAGGCCCACCACGAAGATACCGGCGCTGAAGGTCACGGCACGCAGGCGACCAAAGGCGCTCAGGCCGCTGCCGCTGTCCTTGACCTTGCGCGCTTTGGTGAAGTTGTCGCGCTGCAGGGTGGCCAGCACTTCACCCATGCTGACGATCTCGCCAGACAGGTGCGAGGTGATCAGGTGGCGCAGGGTTGCGATGTCTTGCGCTTCCAGATGCTGGAACTGGCAGCCGACGCGGCCGCTTGCCGGGTCATAGGCGCGGATCTGCAATTCGACGTCCATGGCCAGGCCCAGGTTGTCGATCAGGAACTGCAGTCGACCCTTGATGACTTCGCCCACGGTAGGCTTCAGGTTGGCGGGAGCGATGTAGCTCAGACCGCCGGCCGACAGGTCTTCGATGCGCACCAGCGGGGCATTCGGCTGGCCATTGAGCAGGCGCAGCTTGGCTGGGATCTTGATCCGGGCGTGCTGGCGCTGAGCTTCGGATTCATGGACGACGTTTGCATTCACGGCTGTGTTCATGTCGGTAATTCCTGATTAATCGAGTTGATCCATTAGTGCGGTCTTCAGACCCGGTCAGACCATTGTCAGCAGCACGGCAACGAAGATGCTGCCCGCCGAGAAAGTCATGGTTCGAGACGACCAGGTGTTGAACCAACCCTGGAAGCTGGCCATGTCACGGCTCAGTTTGGTGTCCTGGCGGGTCCAGGACTGACGGTCGAGGCGGAAGAAGACGTAGATCTTCATCAGCGCGCCGACGATCTGGTTGTAATAAAGAATCACGGGGTAGGCGGGGCCGATGGCGTGCCCGGAGCACGACAGCAGCAGCGTCAGGATCAGGCGGGTGATGCCGATCCACAGCAGGTAGGCCAGCAGGAACGCGATGCCGTATTTGAAGGCCGCGAGCAGGGCGACGGTCAGGCCCAGGATCGAAGTCCACATCGACACGCGCTGGTCGAACAGCACGATGCTGGTGAACACGCCCAGGCGGCGAACGCCCAGACCCAGCGCGCGGGAGTTCTGACGCAGGTTGTTGCCGTACCAGCGGTACATCAGCTTGCGGCTGGCCTTGAGGAAGCTCTTCTCTGGCGGGTGCTCGACCGTGTTGATCGCCGCATCCGGCACGTAGAACGTGTCGTAACCCAGGCGCATCAGGCTGAACCAGCTGGACTTGTCGTCGCCGGTCAAAAACTTGAAGCGGCCCAGACGCCAGTGCTGCAGCGAGTCGCTTTCCACGTCAGCGATGAAGTCCGGGTCGGTCACCACAGTGGCGCGGAACACCGACATACGACCGGTCATGGTCAGCACGCGCTTGGACAGGGCCATCGAGCACATGTTGATGTGGCGCTGAGCGAAGCGCAGCTTGTGCCACTCGCTCATGATGTAACCGCCGCGCACTTCGCAAAATTCGTTGGTGGTCAGGCCGCCAACGTTGCCGAACAGCTGGAACCAAGGCACGGTTTTCTTGACCACGCCTTCAGCCAGCACGGTGTCGCCATCGATCACGGCAACCACTGCGCGGTCGTCCGGCATGTGTCGCGAGATGGCGCGGAAACCAAAGGCCAGGCCGTCACGCTTGCCGGTACCGGCGATACGCACGAAGTCCAGCTTCACGTGCTCGGGCGGGTTGTACTTGGCCCACAGCGCCTTGACCAGCAGCTCATCGGACATCTCCACCAGCGAGCACACGACCGTGGTCGGGTAGCCGCAGGCGATGGCCTCTTCGATCACCGAGCTGTACACCTGAGCGGTGGTCAGCGCGTCGATGCGAAAGCTGGTGACCATCAGGAACACATGGGATGGATCAGCCGCCGTGCCCAGCTTGCGCACTTTGCGGCGCAGGTGCGGGTAGACGATGTAGAGAAAAATCATGCCGCGCACAAAGTGCGTTGCGCCCATCGAGTAACGCCAGATACCGACGATACCGACCAGGAAAATAAAGTCTTTGGACTGCGAGTCAAACAGCGATGCGGGCAGTGCCATGGCAATGGCAGCCAGCAAACTTAAATAAAACAGCCAACCAGCGGCTTGAAGAAAGCCTTGTTTTAGCCTGTGCATAATCGAAGTCCCTAAAAATCAGTTGCAAGCCGCGAGCTTCAAGCCACAAGCCCGAGCGAGAACGCGTTGGACCTGAGGCCTGGAGCTGGCTTTGAACTTGTCGCTTGAAGCTTGCAGCTTGCCGCTGCTTTACCAGCAGATGCCTTCGGTCTGACCGTCGTCAGAGGTGGTGCCTTTCATGAAGCCCACCAGGTCGATGACCTTTTTGCCGGCCGGAGCGTTGTTCGCCAAGGTGCGGAAACGCTCGTCACGGTTGCCCAGGATGATCACGTCGGAGCCGTCGACAACCGCGTCGAAGTCCGAGTTGAGAAGGGAGGAAACGTGAGGGATTTTCGACTCGATGTAGTCTTTGTTCGCGCCGTGAACACGGGCGTACTCGACGTTGGCGTCGTAGATGCTCAGGTCAAAGCCTTTGCCGATCAGCATCTCGGCCAGTTCCACCAGCGGGCTTTCGCGCAGATCGTCGGTGCCGGCCTTGAAGCTCAGACCCAGCAGGGCAACCTTGCGGGTGTCAGCGGCGGCGACGATGTCGAATGCGTTCTGCACTTGGGACACGTTGCTGCGCATCAGCGAGTTGAGCAGCGGCGCTTCGACGTCCAGGGAGCTGGCGCGGTAGGTCAGGGCGCGAACGTCTTTTGGCAGGCACGAACCGCCGAAGGCGAAGCCTGGGCGCATGTAGTACTGCGACAGGTTCAGGGCTTTGTCCTGGCAGACCACGTCCATCACTTCGCGACCGTCGACGCCGACCGCCTTGGCGATGTTGCCGATTTCGTTGGCGAAGGTGACCTTGGTCGCGTGCCAGACGTTGCAGGTGTACTTGATCATCTCGGCAACGGCGATGTCCTTGCGGATGATCGGCGCGTCGAGTTCTTCGTACAGCGATTGCAGAACGTCACCTGAGGCTTTGTCGAATTCCCCGATGACGGTCATCGGAGGATGATCGTAGTCGGCGATCGCGGTGCTTTCGCGCAGGAACTCAGGGTTGACGGCAACGCCGAAGTCAGCACCGGCTTTCTTGCCCGAGCAGTCTTCCAGAATCGGGATGACAACGTTTGCGACCGTGCCCGGCAGAACGGTGCTGCGCACGACGATGGTATGGCGCGAAGTCTTTTCGCGCAGCACGAAACCGATTTCGCGGCAGACGGATTCGATGAAGTCCAGTTCCAGGTCGCCGTTTTTCTTGCTGGGCGTGCCGACGCAGATCATCGACAGGTCGGTTGCGCGAATCGCTTCGGAAAAATCGGTAGTGCCACGCAATTTACCGTTCTTGATCCCGTTTTCCAGAAGCTCGCCCAGACCCGGTTCCACGATTGGAGACTTGCCCTGGTTGATCAGATCGATCTTGGCGCTGGAAATATCCACACCGACCACATCATGACCGCGCGCCGAGAGGCAACCAGCACATACTGCACCGACATAGCCCAAACCAAAGATGCTGATATGCATCGTAATCTCCTCGATTTTAACGCCATTAGTTGGCTGGAATAGAACCTGTATTCAGGAACTGTCTTACAAGTTTCGCGCACTCGTCCGCACGGCAAGTTAATGTCGTGACACAAGCACAGGCAGAATTTAAGTGTGAGCGCCCTGGTGTAGCAGGCAGGCTCTAACTGTACGGTTACATGCGTCGGGTAGCGCGTATGTATATATACGTGTTCCCGATCTGGGATATGGCATAACACTCCAGCGGATGGTTGCGAGTCGCTGCCGCGCCTCTGGCTCAAGGCTTTTGGCCATGATTCAGTATTGTCTTGCTCGTCAGTGGCTGCAGGCACCCGTTTGGTGCTTGCTCATTTAACTCAACTAGTTTGGTGCGTTCTCTCCTTGTACGTACCACATAGACCGGAGGGTCTAACTAGGTTGAAGCGTAACTTTTGGCTCTATCGTTATTCCCTGTAAGAGATGTCTCACAAGGTGGACGAGAATTGTTACGGGATGTAGGAGCATGAGGTTTCCCCAGAAGTTCCTGGCCGCCCGTCCTCTTTTTGAGATTTTTTGAAACCTTTTCGATGTCGGCAGTGGTTGCACTATGATGGCAGTTTCTGTTTCGCCCTTTATTGTTAGGGGTTTGAGGCAAGTGTATGTAACTGTGCCACTAGTGCAAAAAGCTGAAGTGCCACTACTCAAAAATGTTATTGGAATTTTGAGAAAAATCTCGGAAATTTTAAAAGTGTTTATTTATTGGCGCCAACGTTATGGCTATCGTGCCGTTCGTCCGGCAAAAATGCCGTAATGGAACTTTGAAAGTGACCGAATTGGCGATCACGAGGAGAGAAAACGGGATCGCTTCATGCGATTTGCGCGTCAGAGGGAGGGCTAAAGTGGGGCAGGGAGGAAATGACTCGACGCGATTCGAGGCGAACCGCGTCGTTGTGGCGCGATCAATGCCGCTTTCAGGCGTCGCTTTCATCCCGCAGGAACACCAGCTTGTCAGCGTTGGAAAGTTCCTTGCTGAAGCGGTAGCCCTGCATGTCGAACTGCTTCAGATGCTCGGGGTTATCGATGCGCTCGGCAATCACGAAGCGGCTCATCATCCCGCGCGCTTTCTTGGCGTAGAAGCTGATGATCTTGTACTGGCCGTTCTTTTGGTCGCGGAACTCGGTGTCGATGATGCGAGCCTTGAGCGCCGGGCGTTTCACGGCCGAGAAGTACTCATTGGAGGCGAGGTTCAAGAGCACGTCGTCGCCCTGTTCGGCCAGCGCTTCGTTCAGCCATTCACTGATGCGGTTGCCCCAGAACGCATAAAGATCCTTGCCCCGGGTGTTGGCCAGTTTGGTGCCCATTTCCAGCCGATACGGCTGCATCAGGTCCAGCGGACGCAGCAGGCCGTACAGGCCGGAGAGCATGCGCAGGTGCTGTTGGGCGTAGTCCAGATCGGCGTCTTTCAGGGTTTCGGCATCCAGGCCGGTGTATACATCGCCCTTGAAGGCCAGCAATGCCTGCTTGGCGTTTTTTGGCGTGAAGGCCGGGGTCCAGCTGCCGAAGCGCGCGGCGTTAAGGCCAGACAGCTTGTCGGACAGGTGCATCAGCTCCCCGATCTGTGCAGGCGTGAGTTCACGCAGCTGCGCGATCAGTTCCTGTGAGTGATCCAGGAACTGCGGCTGGGTGAAGCGCTCGGTGGTCGGCGGGGTTTCGAAATCGAGGGTTTTCGCTGGGGATATCACCATCAGCATGCGGTCGTCTCCTTTAATCGTGGGGGCGATTCTAGGGGTTGCGCGCGGCTGACTCCAGCTATGGTGTTGATAGTCAGCACTTCAGGCGACTGAGGCAGTAGGGGCGCGCCAGCCATCGCGGGCAAGCGCGCTCCTACAGGCTGTGGCGAACTTGCTATAGTGCCTCGCCGGTTTCGGCCTCTTCATTCAAGGATTGGGAGCACGTCGTTTGCGCATGCTGTTATTGATCGGCGCCTGCCTGTTGGGGCTCAATGCCCAGGCGGCGACCGGAGATATCGCGACCATCGATCGCAGTGTCTGGCCCGAGGTGCTGGAAACCCCGCAACTGTTCGATGTGGCTTCCCGAGCCGAGATTCTCAGCTTCGCTCATCAATTGCTGGAGAGCGAAAACCTCAGCGACCTGCAGCTGGCCGACCGTCTGGGCTTGCGGCAGATCAACGTGCAGACGGTCAACCTGATTCGCAACCGCCTGTGGACCCGCCTGTTCGACAACTGGAAGGCCGCCGAACGCTCCTGCGAAGCCGACGCATCCTTCTGTGTGCTGGTCGATGATGTGCCCATGCTGCGCCAGCGCGCGAGCGAGTACAAAGTCGCCGACGACTCCTTTTATGCCCGCTGGGCCGCACCCGCTGACGCCTTCAATCAGCGTTACCTGAATGAACTGCTGCGTATGGCCGCGCTGTTTCCGCAGACCAGCAGCGAGATCGAGCGCTACAACTCCGACGAGTTGAGCGGCGAGGAGATGCCCGATCGCACCTTCCTGCTCAATTTCGAGAGCGGTCCTACGGTCGCCGGTGGCGCCACCGACTGGCTGGCCGACTTCATGCGCCAGCAGAAGATCAACGCCACTTTCTTTGTCTTGGGCAAGAACCTGCAAAGCCGCGTCGAGGGCAGCTCGCCCGAAGCCCTGCAGACGCTGTATCGGCAGCAGTGCGTGGGTTTGCAGGGGTGGGAGTATCGCTCCCACGCCCACTGGAACGACTGGCAGGACTCCATCGAGCGCAGCGCTGCGTTGGTCCAGCAGATGCTGCCCGACAACTTCGTGCCGCTGTTTCGCCCGCCTTACGCTCATCGTCGCACTGACAGCGCGCAGTTCTTCCGCGAGCAGGAGTTGCGCGTGTCGCTGTGGAACATTGACTCCCAGGACGCCACCGGCCGCATCAGCGCCGAGCAGACGGCCCATCGCGTACTGACCCTGATGCTGCTCTGGCGTCGCGGCAACATCGTCTTCCACGACAGCACCGACAAGGCGCAACAGGCGGTGCCATGGCTGATGGCCAATACGGCCCAAAGCGGGGTGATATGGGAGGACTGTCATATTTATCCTCAGCAGCTTTCGGACGAAACCGATGAGAATGCGCCCGATGAGGAGGACACCGACGAGCCTGCGGATGATTCGGCGGCCGATCACACGCCACACGCAGACGATCAGGCTGAGAAGCCCGGAACACAAGGGGAGTAGGGAATAACAACGAAGGGACGGTCGAGATTTTTGCGCCGGTTTTCTGTCGACCGGACTTCCGACTGTAAACGCGTAGACGGCATCCGCCAAGGGCTATTCGTCACGCTGTGAAATAAACTTAAAAATCCGCTCAAAACGCTTTTTTATGTCATCGGTTTTGCGGTATTACGACAACAGACCGCCGAACCCTGCAACACAGGTGGCGTCATTCCAGACCCCACTTTGCGCAATTCTCGCCTGCCCTAAGGCGAGAGCCTCGGCGGCCTTTTCGTGGCGCGACATCGTTTTGTGTGTCGCGTCGCCTGGCTACTACAAAGGTGAGCGAGTATGGATGACCACGGACGCACCCCTTCCTCTAACCAGCCAATCCTCTATGTGCTCGATACCAATGTATTGATTCACGATCCAAACGCACTGCTCAATTTCGAAGAACACCACGTCGCACTCCCCATGACTGTCCTCGAAGAACTGGACAAGCTCAAGGCGGGCAAGCACTCGGTCGCCGCAGAATGCCGCCAGGCTATCCGGCTGATCGACAAGACACTCGGCGAAGCGACCCCGGAGGAGGTCGAAAGAGGCGTACCGATCGATCGCGGTACAGGCGTTTTCAAGGGTTACCTGTCCATCCTGATGAGCAAACGCGAAGAGCCCAACAGCCTTCTGCCGGAGCACCTGAACGACAACATCATCATCAACCAGCTGATTGACCTGCATGCGCGTAAAAAGGACGTGCGCATCATTCTGGTGACCAAAGACATCAACATGCGCCTGAAGGCGCGCGCCTGCGGCATCGCGGCTGAGGACTACAGCACCGACCAGCTGGTCGACGACGTGTCCATGCTGTCGCGTGGCTACCACACCATGACCGGTTCTTTCTGGGACCGTGTGAGCAAGGTCGACACCCGCCAGGATCATGGCCGTACCTGGCACAAAGTGCAGTTGAACGAGCAGATCCCGGCGGTGCACATCAATGAGTTCATCATCGATGAGCAGGGCTTCGTGGGCTGGGTCAAGGGCGTCAAGGCAGATGAAATCGTGCTGCTGGACATGCACCAGGAGCCTCTGTTGCATCAGGAAGCCTGGGGTCTGAAACCTCGTGACATCTATCAGGGCCTGGCGCTGTTCGCGCTGCTGGACCCGGATATCCATCTGGTCAACCTGTCCGGCGCCGCAGGCTCGGGCAAGACCATTCTGGCGTTGGCCGCTGCCATTGAGCAGACCATGGTCAGTAAACGTTATCGTCGGATCATTGCCACCCGCAGTGTGCAGGGGCTTGACCAGGAGATCGGCTTCTTGCCTGGCACCGAAGCGGAAAAAATGGAGCCGTGGCTCGGCGCCATCACCGACAACCTGGAAGCGCTGCACATGGATGATGAAAACACCCATGGCAGTGTCGATTACATCCTGAGCAAGGTGCCGCTGCAGTTCAAATCCCTTAACTACATTCGAGGCCGCAGTTTCCAGCAAAGCCTGATCCTGATCGACGAATGCCAGAACCTCACCCCGCACCAGATGAAAACCATCATCACCCGTGCCGGCGCCGGTTCCAAAGTGGTCTGCCTGGGTAACCTGGCGCAGATCGACACCCCTTATCTGTCGGCCACCAGTTCCGGGCTGACCTACCTCACGGAGCGCTTCAAGGACTTCCCCAACGGCGTGCACATCACCCTGCAAGGGGTACCACGCTCGATCCTGGCCGAGTATGCGGAGAGTCATCTCTAAAAAAGTTTCGAGCTGCAAGCTTCAAGCTACAAGCCAATGGCTGGTGCACGGCGTCTGGTGGTCGCTCGAGGCTTGCAGCTTGTAGCTTGTAGCTGTAACTCCCTACAATTGAGGCTCCTGTCCAGGAGTCATCCCGTGCTCACTCATCTCGATTCTCAAGGTCGCGCCAACATGGTCGATGTCACTGAAAAAGCCGTGACGTCCCGTGAAGCCGTGGCCGAAGCGCGCGTGCGCATGCTGCCTGAAACCCTGCAAATGATCGTCGACGGCGGCCACCCAAAAGGGGACGTGTTCGCCGTGGCGCGTATTGCAGGTATTCAGGCCGCCAAGAAAACCAGCGACCTCATTCCGCTTTGCCACCCGTTGATGCTCACCAGCGTCAAGGTCGAGCTCAATGCCGAAGGCGCTGATACCGTGCACATCGTCGCCCGCTGCAAGCTCTCGGGGCAGACCGGTGTGGAAATGGAAGCGCTGACCGCCGCCAGTGTCGCGGCGTTGACCATTTACGACATGTGCAAGGCCGTGGATCGCGCCATGGTCATCGAGCACGTGCGCCTGCTGGAAAAACTTGGCGGCAAGAGCGGGCATTTCGTGGCCGAAGAAACGGTAGGTGCGTAATGACTATTCACGTTCAGGTTCAATACTTCGCCCGCTTTCGCGAGACGCTGGGCACTGAGAGCGAGCATCTTGAAGGTGCGTTCGCCACCGTCGACGCCGTACGCCAGCACTTGCTGCAGCGCGGCGGCGTGTGGGACGTGCTGGCCGAGCCAAGCATCATGTGCGCGCGCAATCAGGAGCTGTGCTCATTGAACGAGCCGGTGGAGCAGGGCGATGAAGTGGCATTCTTTCCGACCGTGACCGGAGGTTGAACATGGCCGTTCGTGTGCAGGCCACGGCGTTCGATCCGGGGGCTGAAGTCAATGCGATGCACGACGCCAATGTCGGGGTCGGCGCGGTGGTCAGTTTTGTCGGTTACGTGCGTGATTTCAACGACGGGCGGGACGTGTCGGGAATGTTCCTGGAGCACTATCCCGGCATGACCGAAAAGGCTCTGGGCAAGATCGCCGAACAAGCGCAGCAACGCTGGCCGCTGCTCAAGCTCGAAGTGCTGCATCGCATTGGCGCGCTTGAGCCGGGCGAGCCGATCGTGTTCGTCGGTGTGGCCAGCGCGCACCGCCAGGCGGCGTTCGAGGCGTGCGATTTCATGATGGATTACCTGAAGACTCGCGCGCCGTTCTGGAAGAAGGAAAACACCTCGCAAGGGCCTCGCTGGGTGGAAGGGCGCGAGAGCGATCACAAGGCGGCGGATCGCTGGAAATAGCTCGTGCACATCGCTTGGGCCTTATACAAAACACTGTGGGAGTGAGCTTGCTCACGAATAGTGTGGATCGGTCACCTCTTCATTGACTGATCCAGCGCTTTCGTGAGCAAGCTTGTGTCTTTAAGTGAGGTAATGTCAGAGGTGAGAGGGGTGGATGGACGCCGATGAGCAGCGGTGCCTTTTGAGCACGTGAGTGAGCCAGGGTGCCATCCACTCTTTTCACT
>Ga0213820_1000055_pt1 | contig 127198 bp, 128 predicted proteins | sample MC6MC0910MG_FD_179889 | JGI IMG/M metagenome (GOLD analysis project Ga0213820, IMG submission 179889) | Enriched soil aggregate microbial communities from Iowa State University, Ames, United States - MC6-MC0910-MG | ecosystem: Environmental > Terrestrial > Soil > Unclassified | place: USA...
TACGTTCGCCGCAATCTGTGCAAGCTAAAGTAATGTTTACGCGCATTATTAACCCTCCCACTCTATATCAAGAATTTAAATTTGAGCATGATTTATACGACTAACCTATTATAACATAAACTGAAAAAAAATCTACCTTCATTTCATATTAAGTTTGCATGTGGTAAAATATCTTATAATTACATAATTTAACGGGGTGAAACTAGTGGATTTATCCATCATACTTATGATTATCGGAATTGTTCTGATTCTTATATCGTTCTTTTTTAAAAATAGTGCGAAAAAAGTCGAACAGGATGTCGAAGAATTATCTATCTCCATTTTTCAAGAAACGAATAATTTAAAGCGTCGACTGAAAGTTGTGGAAGAGGAGCTTTTACTCGAGCCAGAATTCCAAGTTAAATCATCAACAGCTAAAAATCAAGCTGTACAAAATCCAAAAGTGCACCAAGTGATGCAGGCTGTACAACAAGCTGCACAAGTAAAGAAATCGAATGTGATGTCAAATCATAGCAAACCGATTCATGACATTATTATTAGTCAGGTACTTGAACTAAACAAACAAGGACTTTCGATTGCTGATATTAGTATTCGTTCCAATTTAACAGAAGAACAAGTGCAACAAGTCATTGCTAACGGAGGTCGCTGATTATGAACAAATCTGCTATCCGTGCATTTGGTATTGCGCTTTTCCTCGTAGGTGCATTACTATCCGTAGCTGAACGCTTCGATCTTAATATTGGTCTCCCAACAGTGGCATCTTCAAATAATCAAAAAGTAGAGGAGCTCCAAAAAAAGCTCACTGAGGCAACGAATGAACTTGCATCGTTAAAGGCGCAATCGTCGACAGACACGACTACAGAAAAGGCGCAAGAAGAAAAGCCGGCTGACATAACTGCCGACAGCGAACAAGTTGATAGTGATAGTGGTAGTACTACAGACTCTAACAATGAAGTCACGATGACACTTCAAATATATAGCGGCATCACACCGTATATAGTGGCACAAAAGTTAGAGGATGGTGGCATTATACCAAATAGCGTCGAAATGGAACTACTACTTGCCAATGCAAAATATGCACGAAGTTTACAAATCGGCTCCTATGAAGTGAATTCTTCTATGACACTAGAACAAATTGCTAAATTAATTACAGGTAAAAAGCAATAACTTAGCCGTCAACTTTCAGAATTGTTTGAGTGACTGGCACTCTAAAAAAACCACTTCGCCTTTTGCGGGAACTCTTAACGCAAGAGGCTTAGTGGATTTTTTCTTAGACAATGGTAATGCTAAATTGTCAGAATTGTTTGAGTGACTGGCACTCTAAAAAGGGCACTCTAAAAAGGCTTGCACGATTTCTGTACCTGCTTTCGTGCCAATGGATTCAGGATGGAATTGTAGTCCGACAAGTGGATAGTGCTTATGTTGAATGGCCATAATTTCGCCATCATCACTCGAAGTAGCCGTTATGATGAAATCTTCATGTAAAGTAGACGGTTCTATTATTAACGAATGATAGCGCATCACTTCTATTTCACCAACAAACTGGGCGAAAACGCCTGTCTGCTCGTAATGTAATGTAGATAATTTGCCATGCATAATATTTTTTGCTTGCACAATGGCACCACCAAATGCCTGCCCGATTGATTGATGCCCTAAGCAAATTCCTAAAATCGGATATTGTTTATATAATTCCTGTACAACTTGCACAGTAATGCCAGCCTCATTCGGTGTTCCCGGCCCCGGGGATAAAATAATCGCTTCTGGGTTTATGTCAATTATTTCTTCAATTGTTATTTCATCATTTCGTACTACACGTACTTCCTTGCCCAGCATACTTACTTGCTGAAATAAATTATATGTGAATGAATCATAATTATCGATTAGTAATATCATTTTTTTACCTCCAGTAGCGCACGAGCTTTATTCAATGTTTCTTCATATTCAGACAAAGGCACTGAATCATACACAACTCCAGCCCCTGCCTGCACATGGGCATGCCCATCTTTAATGACCATTGTACGTATAGCAAGCGCTAAATCCATATCTCCTGTTGCTGAAATATAGCCTACTGCTCCTGCATAAACGCCGCGCTTTACTGGTTCCAGCTCGTTAACTAACTGCATCGCTCGAATTTTTGGTGCGCCTGACACCGTTCCCGCAGGTAAACATGCGCTTAGCACATCTAAAACATGCACTTCATCACGCAGCTCACCTACGACCTCAGATACGATATGCATGACATGCTTATAACGTTCTATGTTCATATATTTTTGAAGTTTGACTGTCCCTACCTTGGAGATGCGCCCAATATCATTTCGCCCTAAATCAACTAACATGCGGTGTTCTGCGATTTCTTTTTTGTCCGCTAATAAGTTTTCTGCAATCGCATCGTCCTCTTGTTGTGTTGCACCACGTGGCTTCGTTCCTGCTATTGGATTAGTCGTCACGTTGCGATCTTTGACTTTAACAAGACTCTCTGGAGAAGTGCCTAAAATAGTGTACGCCCCAAAATCCATATAAAACATATATGGAGAAGGATTCGATGTTCTCAACTGGCGATATAAGGCAAATGGATTACCTGTAAACGGTGATGAAAAGCGTTGGGATAATACAATTTGGAATATATCCCCCTTTACAATATGTTGTTTTGCTCGCTCGACCATGGCAATAAACTCTTCCTTCGCGATCATCGGTTTGAAGTCTAATGTACCTAGCTCCATCGCACCAAATGTAGTACCTGCACAAAGCTGACTCTCTAGTTCAGCAATTGCAGCTTCCATCGCGTCTTGTGAACGACCTTCATGAAATAAATCGATTGCTGCTAGTGTGACCTCTTGTTTTAAATGATCAAATACGATAAATGTATCATAGAAAAAAACGTGAACATCCGGCATCGTTAAATGATCTTCTAAGTACTCACCAATTTTTTCGGCATAAAAGGCCGTTTCATAGCCAAAATAGCCAATCGCACCACCGAAAAAGGCAAATGGATAAGTCGCTTCGTGAAATGGCATAACCTCTTTTAATTTTTCCAATACATTATCGCTAGCGTTATCAATCTCCAACCCTTTCGTCAATTGATAACCGTTTTGATCTCCAATTAGCTCGGCTATCGGGTTTACCGCAATAAAGGAATAACGTCCACTTTCCTCATGCTTCGCTGAAGATTCAAATAGCATCTTATGCTTCCCTGCAAGGGATTGATAGACCGATATAGGTGTCATCATATCCCCTTGTAATACCTTCATGGCAAATCTGCTAAGCTCAACTGTCATACTCAATCTCTCCTTCACTCTGCTCTGCTACACCAAAAAAACATATAAAAAGGCCTTTCCATCGCAAAGGACGGAAAAGCCGTGGTGCCACCTTCATTGCTCTAAAAAAAAGAGCCTCTCAATGCCTTGTAACGTAGGCTAACGCTAATCCATACTAGTGATTTCTAGATTAGAGCTCCGAAGTCCATTCACTATTACTTTGTACTAGCTTACACCAAGCGCTAGCTCTCTTAAACAAATAATAATAGTTACTACTCTTCATCTAAGCTGATACCTAGTCTTCATTGTAATGTAAAATGTTGAACAATTCAAATTATTATACGCCATATTGTCAGCAGTTATCATCCACTTGTTTAGCAAGAATAATCTCGTCATCATTAACAATCTGACGGATAGCAAATAGCACATCCTGCTTAACACCTAACATCACGGCAGTATCATTGGAAGCGACGTAGAACCGCACTAAAACGCGATAAGATGTGTGGTGAAACTCATCAATAAAAACATGAATCATTTCTTTTTCAGTATCGGTATGCAAATAAATTTGCTGGTGAATGGCACTTAAAGCATTGCGTAATTTTTCTTCTTCATTTTCAGCAGCAACAAATAAATAAAGTTCACATTTTCGCTTTTCTCGCTTTGATAAATTATAAATTGGACGATTCACTAAATAGGAGTTTGGCACATAGACAAGCCCTTTGTCGCCTGTTTCAATTAGCGTACTACGCAGATTGATATCTTCAATGGTACCTTCAATTTTTTGATCCTCAGTCGCAATCCAATCGCCAATTTGAAATGGGTTATCTAATGCAACTGACATCCCCCCAAATACATGTGCTAACGTATCTCGAATACCAAAGGCTATCGCTACACCTGTTAAACCAATTCCGGTTAAAAAACCGTTTAAATTAAAGTTCCAAAATGATGCAATCGTAAACATCCCTAAAATCATAATAAGCACTTTACCAATGCGTAAAAAGAACGGTAAAAGAACATTTTGCTCCTCGTCACTATGTAACTCTAATGGCTTCTTCGTATAATAATGCAACACATCATAGATGCCTTTAAACGCAAAAAACACCATAATCGATAATACAAAATTCTTTGTTGCAAAATGTGTAAATAAAAACACTTTGAGTAAACTCGATAAACTTAAAACGACTACCGCTGACATAAACGCATAGCGGATAGCCTTATTAAATTCGGCAAGGACAGTCGCTTGAAAATTGCGCTGCCTCTTTTTTAAAAATGCCACACTGCTCGTAATCAATTTCTTTAGAACAAAATGTTGGAATAACCAACCAAATACACACAACGCCACTGCCACTGTAATATCCATCCAAGTTGGTGCAGTGACGTTCGGAAATAACCATTTCATTGAATCCATGTAATTCTCCTTTTACTTACCTATGTACATTTTTTATATTATTACTCGAATATGCTAGTCTCAAAAACACCACTATAGACAATACAAATAAGCCGACCAAAGCTCTGGTCAGCTTGGCATGTTATTGAATCGCATCGTCGGCCAAAATAGCCTTATTGGCAAACCAAAAATGATGCTCATTAAAACGTTGTTCATTCATAGCAATAACGGAAAACTCGGCATGATAGCGTTGCTTCATTTCCTCTAACATAGTCTTTGCATGCTTCCCTAATAAATATGGTCCATCAACAGGATCACCTTCAGTAAAAATAATGACATCTGTTTCTGTACATTGCTGATTTTCTTGTAGCAAACCTTTTACAAACTGTAGCACGGGCAACAGAGCTGCTTCCCCTTTAGCCTTATATTCAATAAAATCTTTAAAATCTGATAAATTTAAATGACCATTCTCAAAGCGATAATGGACATGAATTTGACAATCGTAGGGCACGATATATAAGTCTCTTTGCTCTTGGTGGGCATTCAAAAATAAAGGTAATATCATGCTTTTACAAAGCTCCGAATACTTTGCCATTCCAGCTGTTTGTTCAAGACAAATAATAAATGGTCCTCGCTCTTGCTTGTAATCAACAAATGGAACATAGAGCACATTGCCATTTTTAGTTGTTTGTTGCTTTAGCTTTTTGCGTCTCGTTTCTTGCCATTTTTGCTCATAATACAAACGTTGCTCTTTACCATTCGCCAGCCGTTCTGCTTGTTCAATGGTCGGTACGTTTTCACGTATTTCATGCATAACGTCCGCTAGTTCAAGTGCAAATGCTGCCATTTTTCGTAGTGCCTCACTTTTATAAAAGTACTCAACAAAAAAATGTTGTTCCTTGTCACTTAGTTCTTCTAAATGTAAATTTTCAAATAGAAAACCTAAGTATTGGCGTTGTTCGGACGAAATTTCTAAGCCTAGTTTCTTGATAAGTGATTCTACATTACCTTTCATGAAGCAGCACCTCCTACGCACATATTTTTCGGGATAATGTTTATAGTATAACCAAATTATTTTTTTGACAATACAATAACACACTACAGTATTTGACGTATGTACTAAGCGTTATGTTGCTGCTACTGCTAATCCATTGTTTTCAATAAAAAAGAAGGGCCACATAACGCAGCCCTTCTAGATGTTAAGTGCCAGGCACTCACACAATTTTAATTATTCAGTTCATAATGTTTACCTTTTATTAGGTAAAATAAATGTTCGGCAATATTTGTTGCATGATCTGCAGAGCGTTCAAGATAACGACAGACAAACGTTAAATGTGTAATTTGCGAAATATGTGCTGGATTTTCTGCACCAGCACGCAGTAATAAGGTAACGGTAGCCCCATATAAATCATCTACATAATCATCCAGTTCAGCAATTTCTTTTGCGCGCACTGTATCTTCTTCCTTGAAAGCGGTAATGATACTTTCTAGCATTTCGACTGTTTTATTACACATCGTTTGTAAATTAGTTGTTGGGAAGACAAGCGGTTGTTTACCTAAACGGATTGTCTCTTTGGCGATATTGACCGCATAGTCCCCCACTCTCTCCATATCAGATGCCGCTTTGACAAGGACCATAAGGCGGCGCAAATCTGTTGCAACCGGTTGTTGCTTAGCAATCATTAAAATGACCCGATCATTAATTTCTTCCTCAAGGCGATTAATGACTAAATCATCTTCCAGTATTTTTAACGACTTCTCTAAGTTTTGCTCCAATAACGCATCAAATGCTGTTTTTAACGCATCAATACTACGCGTTGCTATTTCTACAAACTGTGCTTGAATTTCTTTTAATTCTTGCTCAAAACGTTCACGTACTGCCATCTATGTTCCTCCTATACTTAGCCGAAGCGTCCTGAAATATAATCTTCCGTGCGTTGGTCAGCAGGTGTTTGGAAAATTACATCTGTTTTGTCATATTCAACGACTTCACCACTGAGGAAAAATGCTGTACGGTCTGAAATACGCGCCGCTTGTTGCATATTATGTGTCACAATAACGATTGAATAATCTTTTTTCAGCTCTTGTACAAGCTCTTCTACTTTTAATGTAGAAATCGGGTCAAGTGCAGACGTTGGCTCATCCATTAAAATAACATCTGGCTCGATTGCTAGACAACGCGCGATACAAATACGCTGTTGCTGACCACCTGATAGTCCATATGCATTTTGATTTAAACGATCTTTCACTTCATCCCAAATCGCTGCACCGCGCAATGATTTTTCAACGATTTCATCTAATATTTTTTTATTTTTAATGCCATGAATACGTGGGCCATAGGCAATATTATCATAGATTGATTTTGGGAATGGGTTCGGCTTTTGGAACACCATTCCTACGCGCGTACGCAATTCCTCTACTGTATAGTTTTTATCTAAAATATTTCGTTCACGATACAATATTTCGCCAGATGTGCGGACAATTGGCACGAGCTCAACCATTCTATTCAACGTTTTTAAATAAGTAGATTTCCCACAACCTGAAGGACCAATAATGGCTGTTACTTCATTTTCATAAATACTTAAATTAATATCTTTTAAACCATGATGCTCACCGTACCATAAATTTAAGTTACGTGTGTCATAGACCACTTTTTTTGCCATTTCAGCAACAGGCTTTACATTCATATTGATTGATTGAACAACTGTTTTTTCCTCTTTAAAATCTATTACCATAAGGTCACCTCATTAATAACGTTTTTGGAATTTATTTCGAATAAAAATAGCGATGGAATTCATCAATAACAACACGATCATCAGCACTAAAATTCCCGCTGCCGCTACATATTGAAATGCCTCTTGCGGACGTTTTGCCCAATCATAAATTTGCATTGGTAATGCGGTAAATTGACTTAATAGATCATTCGGTAAAAACTGCAGTATTACAGGAATCCCTATCACTACAAGAGGAGCTGTTTCACCTATTGCACGAGACAATGCTAAAATACTACCTGTTAAAATCCCTGGAATAGCGGCTGGTAAAACGACACGTAAAATGGTTTGCCATTTTGTCGCGCCCATACCATAGGATGCCTCACGTTGTTCATTCGGTACAGCACGAATGGCTTCCTGCGCTGCCACGATGATGACAGGTAAAATTAATAAACTCATTGTTAAACCTGCTGCTAAAATACTTTTACCTAGCCCCAACATTCGAACAAAAATTGTTAACCCCAGTAAACCAAAAACAATGGATGGCACACCTGCTAAGTTGGAGATATTCATGCGAATAAAATCATTTAATCTATTTTTCTTTGCATATTCTTCTAGATAAATCGCTGTGCCTACACCTAAAATAATGGACACTGGCGCAACAACAGCCATCAACCATAACGAGCCGACTAATGCTGCCTTTATTCCTGCTTTATCCGCAAAGCGAGAAGCAAAATTTGTTAAGAAATCAAAATTTAAATAATCAATTCCTTGCGTCACAATACGGTAGAGCAAAATAGCTAGCATCACAAGCGCAAAGGTAGTTGCCAAGAAAAATAAGGACTTCCACACTTTATTGAATGTAATACGCTTTGTCATTCGTTTCTTGACGACTGTATCATCGATATAGCGCATGCTAGTAAACCTCCCTGAAGCGTTTCGAAATATAATGAGCGATTAAATTCATCACTAATGTAAAGATAAATAAAGTGAATCCAACCGAATAAATCGAATAATAAATCGTCGTTCCATAACCAGCATCACCAGTAGAAACTTGTACAATATAAGCTGTCATCGTTTGGATGGAATCTGTCACATTGAAATCAAATTTCGGTGTAGATCCCCCGGCGAGTGACACAATCATTGTCTCCCCAATTGCCCGGGAAATCGCAAGTACGACTGAAGCGACAATACCCGATAACGCCGCTGGTAACACGACTTTTATCGCTACTTCAAACTTCGTAGCCCCTAGCGCTAAAGCACCCTCACGCATACTGTTTGGAACAGATGACATTGCGTCCTCTGACAAAGATGTAATCATCGGTAAAATCATAATACCTACTACGATTCCCGGACTAAGTGCATTAAACAACTTAAGCTCTGGTATAATCGCTTGTAACATAGGTGTGACAAATGTTAAGGCAAAGAAACCGTAAACGATTGTCGGTACGCCTGCCAATACTTCTAATATTGGCTTTACCGTACGGCGTGTTTTTTCACTGGCATATTCACTCAAATAGATGGCGGATGCGATGCCAAATGGCACTGCTACAACGACTGCGATTAATGTGACTTTCAATGTCCCCGCGATTAGCGGTAATATCCCAAATAACGGCTCCTTCCCAGAAAACGGAAGCCACTGTGTACCAAATAGAAAATCCGTAATCGAAACACGTTTGAAAAACTCAAACGTTTCAAAAATAAGGGTGAAAACAATGCCAAATGTCGTCAAAATCGAGATAAGCGCTGCAGAAAATAATAAAGCTGGCATGGCTTTTTCCACTATTTTCTTCGTTTTATGATTGCGCGAATTTGCAATTAATTGTTGCACAGATGATGTCTTATTTTCTTTATGAGAAACCATTGGGTGCTCCTTTCCAATAAGCGAGGGAAAGAGCATACATCTCTTTCCCCCTATGCATGACTACTTATTTTAAACCTTCTAACGTTTTTAAGCCTTCTGCATATTTATCCTCAGGTAGACGAACATAACCTACCGCTTCCGCCATATCCCCTGCATTTTCAAGTGTGAATTTGATGAAATCATACGCTGCAGCATTATCTTTCATCGCACTGTTTTTCACATATGTGAATAGTGGACGTGAAAGTGGCGTATATTCGCCCTTTTCAATTGTGTCATGTGTTGGTTCAATGCCATTGACTTTTACAATGTTTAATTTATCTTTATTTTCTAAGTAGTAAGCGAAACCGAAGAAGCCAATTGCATTTTTGTCACCCGCTACACCTTGCACTAGCATATTATCATCCTCTGATAATGTTGCTGCACTTACTAGATCCGCACCATCTAACACGACTTCGTCAAAGTAATCGTACGTACCTGAGTCAGTACCTGGTGAGTAGAATACGATTTTCTCTGCTGGCCATGCTGGGTCGATATCAGACCATTTTTTCTCTGTGCCATCTTCAGTCCAAATTTTCTTTAATTGTTCGACAGTTAAATCCTTCGCCCAATCGTTTTCGGGGTTCACCACTACTGATAATCCGTCATATGCTAAAGCTAACTCCGTATAAGCAACTCCAGCTTGCTCTAGTTTTTCTTTCTCTTCAGTTTTTATAAAACGAGATGCATTTGAAAAGTCTGTCTCACCTGCGATGAATTTTTCAAAGCCGCCACCAGTACCAGAAACACCTACCGATACTTTGACATCCGGTTGTGCACCTGCATACTCTTCAACAACTGCTTCAATAATTGGTGCTACTGTTGATGACCCATCACCAGCAACAGACCCTTGCAGTTTTTCGTCAGCAGCTTCTTGTCCTGAGTTCGCTGGTGCATTTGTTTCTGCATTGTTACCGTTTTGCGATGAGCTGTCTCCACTACATGCACCTAGCATTAATGCTGAACCCATTACCGCTGTCATCGTTAAGTACTTCCACTTTTTCATCTCATTTGCCTCCGTCACTAACATTTTTATTTGTTATTTGCCTTACAATCTTTACTATAATGATTGAATGTTGAATTCGTATAAATCGTTCGTAAAAGACACGTAAAGGAATGTAATGCTTTGTAAACGATTGTAAAGATGCATTTACAATTGACTTTATATTGTTTGCTTCCTTATTAAATCGTGTTATAATTAGCATTTGTGTCAGGAAATAACATAAGAGGGGTTTGACTTTGTGATTAAGCATGCAAAAGTACAAAATGCCGATTACTTTAAAACATATTTAACACTGATCATGGATCATCGGGAGTTGTCTTTACAGGAGGCTATTGATTTTATGATAACTTCTTATTTCTTTAATAATATTGAGCTTTATGGAAAAAAACCGAGGCAACAGTTTGAATTAGCGATTGAACAACTGAATCACTGATAAAACTGAAGAAATCGCTTCGCTTGCAGAACATTAAACTAAATCATTTTCAATATAGAATAAAAAACCGCTAGGCATTAAAAAATGCGCTAGCGGTTTTTTTTATTCTTGTTCATCCTCACCAATTTTATCTTTTGTAATAGCAGGTAAGATTGGTTGTTCCACTTTATTATCTGACACTTTTGTCTTATCATATTTTTCTTTCAGGTCATAGTAAGCATCTAATGCACGTCTTGCAATATCGTTATTACTTGATAAATGGATATCCAAGTTCGTTGACACCCATGGAATAACAACAGCATATGCAATTTCAGGATTTTCATATGGCGCAAAACCAACATGCGTCAAATTGGTCGTATTCGTGCCATAACGCTCACGTAATGGTCCATAGTACACTACTTCAGCTGTCCCTGTTTTTCCGGCAGCTGTAAAAGGAGCATTCGCAAATGCTCTACGTGCCGTACCTTTAGAGCCCGTATAAACACGACGTAGACCTTTTTTAATATAATTAATTTCATCTTCAGAATTATCGATACGATTTAAAATTCTTGGACCTACCTCTGTTACTAATTGTCCTAGTTGCTGACCATCTTTTGATGGATCGCGCACTTCTTTCACGACATGCGGTTGAATACGGTAACCACCATTCGCTATCGTTGAAATGTATTGTGCAAGTTGAAGCGGTGTATACGTATCATACTGCCCAATGGCTAAGTCGAGTGTTTTACCACCCATCGTCGGACCTGAAGGACCTTGTACCCCGCTAAATTCATTTGGTAAATCTATACCTGTTTTAACACCCAAGCCAAATTGGGCATAGGAATTACGCATTTTCGGGAATGTTTGATCATTTAATCGCAGTGGCATCATATAACTATATGGTGTGCCATTGATAAGCATTGCTGTCTTAAACATGTAAACGTTCGAAGATTGCTCAAGTGCGCTTAAGCCGTCCATCGAAATATAACCACCAGGATTGAATATCGATTTTTTTACTGGTGTACCAAGTAAATGGATCGGTTCATCTCCTAATACGGTATTCGGTGTAATGGCCCCTAAGTTATAGCCAGTTAGTAACGTTGCAGCTTTTACGACTGACCCTGCTTCATAGGCTGTAGTAAAAGAACCGTAAGCATAATCCACAACGACATTCCTTCCAGTTTCCGAATCTTTTTCAATTTTTTTACCGACCATTGATAAAATATCACCTGTGTTCGGGTCCATCATAATTAAGAAAGCTCGGTCTAATAAACTAGACCCTGACATTGCTTTTAAATTAAGTAGTTCTTCTTCCACAATTTTTTCATTTGCTGCTTGTAATTCGCTATCAAATGTTAAGATTAAATCTTTGCCAGGCTCCCCTTCATAAGTTGTCACGGTATCGACAACTTGCCCTTTTTTATTCGTAATATTTTTTACAACTGTTTTTTGCCCTTGTAGTAGCTCTTCATATTGCGCTTCAATATAACTTTCTCCTACGCGGTCATTCCGTGAATAGTCTCGTGCTAAATAATAATTTAGCTTATCTTTCGGGATACCCTTCGTTGGTACAGTCGTACGTCCTAATACAGAAAGCGGGGATAGTTTAACACGCTTCCAGTCTGTAGTCGTATTAACGCCTGGTAACTCTGTTAAACGCTCAGAAACACGAGCAAATTCGTCCGCTGATACATTTTCACTTTTAATAATTTGTGGTGATAAATTATAACCGGATACCATCTCGCGGTAAATCGCTAATACTTCTAAATCAGCATCAGTCAACTGTGCTAATTCTTCATCTGTAATGCGCTCACGTACAATCTTATCAATCTCTGCATTTGCTTGACTTGTCGTAATATTTTCTTGTGTTTTAATTTTTGTTTGCTCTGCATCTGAAATTTTCGCGTACGCTTTATCATGATTTTTTAAAATCCAAAAATCATATTTATCACGTAATGTCACACGGTTTGTTGGCTGATCAATCAATTGTGCCAGTTTTTCAGCGATTGCAAGCATTTCCTCCGTAGTTGTCGTCTGCATTTTTGTATATGTAATCGCATTTTCCGGCTGATTATCAACTAATATTCGGCCATAACGATCATACATTCGACCTCTTGGCACGCTTGTATTAACAGGAACTTCCTCCGTCCGTTCTAACACACGAACATACTCTTCCCCTTTTACAATTTGCATATAACCAAGCCTAAAAATCAACATCGAAAATACGATAAATATAGCAAAGAAAAGGACATTCATACGAAATGTTAAATTAGAGTGATGCTTTGCTTTAACACTCGCTGCGCGATTTTTCCCGGGTGCTTTGCGCATATGTATTCCCCTCCTCATCTAATTACTGTTTCAATACACGATACTTAGTATACCATTGGATGTACAGTCAGAAAAGCCAATTTCATAATTCCTATGTTCATCATGCAGGTAGAAATAGTGCACAACGGATGGACGCTTTTTTATATGGAAGAAGCGAGATTTTTGCTCCATTGGCATATTTGTTTATTCAATGAACCAACGCCCTAATCCCTAACTAAAATCGTCATGATATTTGACGGAACTTCGCTAGAAAAGTTTCCTTTCTAGCACCTGAATTTTAATTTAATTATTCAACTTGCACTGTAAGGTAACTCTCATTGCTTGTGTATATAAAAAAGGCTATGCCAAGATGTTGTTCACCTTGTGCATAGCCCTTTATAATTAAAATTATAAGTAAACATCCGCTAGAAATTTTGCTCAGCAGACATCGCATTACGTTGCTTTTTGCAACGATTATTTAGCAGCTTGGAATTTAGCTTCAACTACATCCCAGTTTACTACGTTCCAGAAAGCACCGATGTAATCTGGACGACGGTTTTGGTAGTTTAAGTAGTAAGCATGTTCCCATACATCTAATCCTAAAATTGGTGTTTTACCTTCCATTACTGGAGAGTCTTGGTTTGGTGTAGATGTTACTGCTACTGAATCACCATCAACGATTAACCAAGCCCAACCTGAACCGAAACGAGTTGTTGCAGCTTTTGCAAACTCTTCTTTGAAAGCATCGAAAGAACCAAATTTAGCGTCGATTGCTTTTGCTACTTCACCAACTGGTGTATTTGAACCGCCTGGCGCGATTAATTCCCAGAATAGTGTGTGGTTAGCATGTCCGCCACCGTTGTTACGTACAGCAGTTTGTTTGTCAGCTGGTAGTGCATCGATATTTGCGATTAAGTCGTTAATGTCTTTTTCAGCAAATTCAGTACCTTCTACTGCTGCGTTTAAATTTGTCACATAAGTATTGTGGTGTTTAGAATAGTGAATTTCCATTGTTTTTGCATCGATATTTGGTTCTAATGCGTCATAAGCATAAGTTAATTGTGGTAATTCGTAAGCCATTTTAAAGTTCCTCCCTAAAATAAAGAAATAATTAGTACATCCTTAGATTATCAAAATTGGTCAAACCATTCAATGAAAAATACCTCAAATGAAAGATTTCAGCCTTTTGACCGAACAAATAATCCAATTTCTAATATACCCATTTCTTTAATTTGTTAAACTTTATAATTACCTCCACAAAGCTTTGCGTTAAATGGTAATAAAAAATAAAATAATCATTACGATTTGAATAACCGCCTTGGCAATCGTTGACGTGAAAAAACCGACAAGTGAGCCAACACCGCTTTTCACCGCTTCTCCAACCGATCTTCGCTCAACAATTAGCTCCGCTATCACTGCTCCTAAAAACGGCCCTAGTAAAATCCCTGCAACCGGAATAACGAATGGCCCAATTAACAAGCCAATTGTACTGCCCCACATTCCTGCGTTTGAACCGCCGAATTTTTTAAGACCCAACGCATTGGCAACCGTATCAGCAGCAAATAAAAGCACAACAAATACGATTTCAATTGCCCAAAACCACCAGCTTAAATCGGCAAATGAAAAAAATAATCCATACAGTAAAAAACCACCGATTAAAAATAACACACCTGGAATTATCGGATACACTAAACCAACAAATGAAACGATAAAGCAGGCAATCACTACAATCCAGCCAACGACTTCCATAAATGCTCTCTCCTTTTGTCGTGCATTGCCTTACATACGAAATATATTGTCAAAAGTTTCATCGTTAATGACGAATACCTAGTATAGAATCAGCAATATTCACAGCATGATCCCCTATTCTCTCTAAATTACTAACAATATCCGTATAGACAATACCTGCAGCGCCACTACATTCATTTGTATTTAAGCGTGCGATATGCTTTTGTCTTAGTTTATCCTCCATATCATCGATTAAACTTTCTAACTCTGTTACTTCTTGTGCCAAACTTAAACTTGCTGTATCAAGTGCCTCTATGCTTTTACGTACCGCCTCAATGGCGAGACTAAACATGCCAATTAAATCTTGGCGCGCTGATTTACTTAACGTTACTTCATGATGTTCTTTATATTGTAAAAGCTCTAATATATTTTCAAAATGGTCGCCGATGCGCTCGATATCGCGAACATTCGTTAAAAGTGTGTGATGACGAAGCGAATCTGCATGAGAAAGTGGTTGTTTTGACACCATCACTAAATAATTCGTTATTTCTTTATCTAAGTGATTAAGTGCCACTTCTAGCTGCAGTACTGTCGGAATATGGGCTGATTCTCCTGTTTTCATATAATAAAACGTTTCTTCTAGACCCCTTAGTGCATGCTCACCCATTCGTAAAACTTCCTCTTTTGCTTGCCCCAGTGCAATGGCAGGTGAAGAATCTATAAACGCTGGATCTAAATGTTTCGTCGTCACATCAATATTGCCATCATGTCCAGGCAATATTTTTGTTACGAGTAACGATAAACCTGCGATAAAAGGTAACTGAATCAACATATTAAAAACATTAAACGAACCGTGTGCGACAGCAATTTGCATACGTGGCTCTAAATGAAACACCTGACTAATCCACTGGACGTAGTTGATAAATGGACTGAAAAGCAACATAAAAATGACTGTCCCAAAAACATTAAACAATACATGCGCTGCTGCCGCCCGCTTTGCATAAATGGAAGCACCTAACGACGCTATTACAGCCGTAATCGTCGTGCCAATATTTTCGCCAAATAAAATCGGTAATGCGCCATCTAAGCCGATTAACTGCTCTGCATATAAGCCTTGCAAAACACCGACGGTCGCTGTCGAGCTTTGCACAAGCAACGTAAAAATAGTACCGAGAAAGATGCCGAGTACCGGCTGGTTGCTCAAATGAATCGTCAGCGAGGCAAAATCCGCTAATTGATGTAGCGACTGCATACTTGCACTCATTAACTCTAACCCTAAAAATAGACCACCAAATCCAAAAACTATTTGCCCGATATGATGATAAAATGCTTTTTTAAAGAAAAATAAACACGCTGCGCCAATTGCTAGTAGTGGATAAAAATAAATGCCAATATTAATACCGATAATAAATGCCGTTATTGTTGTACCAATATTAGCCCCCATAATGACACCAATTGCTTGCCGTAGTGTTAAAAAGCCAGCACTTACTAAGCCAACAGTGATAACGGTTGTCGCAGAGCTTGACTGAATACAAACTGTTACGATAATCCCAACTAATACACCCATTAACGGATTCGTTGTAAATCGATTTAACCATTCACGAAGTCTGTCATCTGCAGACTTTTGTAAGCCATCGCCCATATATTTTATGGAAAATAAAAAGACCCCTAATCCACCTAAAAATTGAAATAATATGCTTTGCCAATCTATTGTCAATGGTTTTCGCTCCAATTCCTACGTCTCTACTAATCTATTTCTAATCATTAAATGAAAATGTACAAAAAGTAAAGAAAACCTTTAACTTCTTTACACAATGTTAACATTTTATCTACGAATTCTCAGATAAAGTTACTCAGTCCATATCTAGACATTCTTGAACATGTTAGAATAACGTTTGGAGGAGATATAAATTATGAAACACTCACAATTATTGATTGATAGCTTAATACATCCTAAAAAACTAGCAGCCTATCGTTTATTACCTATTGGAAAAGTTATTCAATATACCTTTTTATTAATTACGATTGTGACGGTATTTTCATTTGGACGTTTTACTACGGATATGACTGTCAATACGCTAGATATAAGTGGGATAACTGAATACATAGATCAAATAAAATGGTTATTATACCCGGTCACATTTATTATGCTGTTTGTTATGACAACGATGTTGATATTTGGGCAAATTGCGCTTTACGCATTAGCCGGTTTATTTATTTTAAAGGTTATGAAACGTCGCGGTGAGTATCGTCATATTTGGCGCACTACAACGTTTGCCATTACATGGTCGACCCTTATCAGCATGCTAGCAGAATACTTTCCCAATGCAAGTACGATACTCTCAATCCTGTCATTACTTTTAACGATTATTCTATTAATCGTTGCCTTTACAAAATATCCAAAACAACCAAATTTAAAATAATAGGTATGATTCCCCTCTCTTCTCAATATAGTGTAGAAAAAGGAGGGGTTTTTTTGCGAGCATTCTTATTAACTGTTGCCATCGTGCTCATTGCATTTGTCGTGAAAGTAGATTTAACAGAGGGCACATTATCACTCGCTGCCTTCTATCCTATAGAAGGTCAAAACGGTCTGTGCGAAGACCAACGCGAGCCCGCTTACATTACAGTCCAAACCATTCAAGGTGATACGATACATAGCTTATTTGCACTACACCCTGCAAAAGTGCCAATGACCTTCCCTGAAAGGCTGGAGCTTTTTTATCAATTAAATCCGCATCTACAATTACAAGCACTTGTACCTGGCGAAAATATTAAGCTTCCTCTCTCTTTTGAATTCGAAAACAACTGCGGAAAATGAAAAGTTAACGTTTCTTCCTTGTCCTTATTTTCTTACACTGCTAAAATAAGTGTCAGTGACGGCTGAAAGTTGTGGCCGAAAAGGAGAGAAAGTTAATGAGTGAAATTTGTCACCGTTCAAAAACACGTCCTGTACGTGTCGGTAATTTAACAATTGGTGGTAGTAATGAATTATTCATTCAAAGTATGTGTACAACAAAAACACATGATGTCGAAGCAACGGTTGCAGAAATTTTGCGACTCGAAGAGGCGGGCTGTCAAATCGTTCGTGTTGCAGTACCAGATGAGCGTGCGGCTGATGCCATTGCCGAAATTAAAAAGCGTATCCATATTCCATTAGTAGCTGATATTCACTTTGATTATAAATTAGCTTTAAAAGCAATTGAAAATGGTATTGATAAAGTTCGTATTAATCCAGGTAATATTGGACGTAAAGAAAAAGTAGAAGCTGTTGTGACAGCTGCAAAAGCAAAAGGGATTCCTATCCGTATCGGCGTTAATGCTGGTTCTTTAGAGCGTCATATTCTTGAAAAATACGGCTATCCTACTGCTGATGGCATGGTAGAATCAGCGCTACATCATATTAAAATTTTGGAAGACTTAGATTTCCACGATATTATCGTGTCAATGAAAGCATCGGATGTTAATTTAGCCATTGAAGCATATGAAAAAGCTGCAAAAGCATTCGATTATCCTCTACATTTAGGTATTACAGAATCAGGTACACTGTTTGCCGGCACTGTTAAATCTGCTGCTGGTCTTGGAGCGATTCTGTCAAAAGGCATTGGTAATACGCTTCGTATTTCGCTTTCAGCCGACCCTGTGGAGGAAATAAAAGTCGCACGTGAACTTTTAAAATCATTTGGCCTAGCTTCTAATATGGCGACATTGATTTCATGCCCTACATGTGGACGTATTGAAATCGACCTCATTTCGATTGCCAATGAAGTAGAAGAATACATTTCAAAATTGAATGTACCTTTAAAAGTAGCAGTTTTAGGCTGTGCTGTTAACGGACCTGGTGAAGCGCGTGAAGCGGATATCGGTATCGCTGGGGCACGTGGTGAAGGTCTGCTATTCATGAAAGGTAAAACGGTTCGTAAAGTGCCGGAAGAAACAATGGTAGAAGAGCTGAAAAAGGAAATCGATAAGCTAGCTGCAGAAATGGTGGAAAAACGTGCAGCTGAAGAAGCAGCGAAAGCGAACGCCTAAGGAGGTGCTTGCATGACGACAAAGCCCCGTTTTGGGATTGATATTGACGGGACAGTAACATGTCCTAGTACACTGATCCCCCATATTAATAAACAGTATAATGTCAATATTACATTGGATGATGTGTGCGAATATGATTTTTTATCAGCTTTCCCCCATCCAGTAGATCGCTCAGCATTTAACACGTGGTTTAAAGAAAATGAGCCTTATATGTATGAAGTTTCTGAAGCAGCAAAAGATGCCAAAGAAATTTTAAATGCTTGGCAAAATACGTATGAGCTATATTACATTTCTGCACGTGGTGAAAATGTATCAGATATAACACACAACTGGTTTAAATCACAGGCTATCCCTTTTGATCATATCGAGCTCATCGGTAGTCATGATAAACTAGCTACTGCGAAAAAGCATCGCGTATCAGCTTTCTTTGAAGATAAACATGATAATGCTGTAATGCTCGCTGAAGAATTAAAAATACCCGTTGTCCTATTCGATACACCTTATAACCGTCTTGCTGTACCTGACAATGTCGTTCGTGTTTATAATTGGCAAGAAGCCAATCAATTTATTACGAATCACTTTAAGTAATATGGCTACAGCGTAAAATGTTTAATAAAAGAGTCGTGTTCAAGTGAAGAACACGACTCTTTTTAATTGGAAACAAGCAGAACTTGTCTACCAATAGTTTGTGCGCACCTATAAGCTTAAACTTCAAGAATTCCCCGCATCCAACGTTCAACAAAGTTTTCAAACGTAATCCCATAATTATCATACACGGCATGATAAACAAAATACGTGCCTAAACGATCGAGTATCTCATCATTAATTTTCATTTTCAACCGCTCCCCTTCTAATGGTTTTCACGAAATATCAACCAACTGAACCTTTGCTATTTGGAATACGCTAAGAAAAGGTCGGTTCGTTGCAAAAACGTCACAATCTGCCACTTACACACCCTTCCTTCATAATTTCCTTTTCGTTAATATAATAGTAACAACTAGTAGAACTGGGGGTATTCCTTGTGAAATGGATGACAAAACTCACTTTTATAACTTGCCTGTCTGTCTTACTTGCCGGCTGTGGCGATCGCCTAACTGAAATTAAAGATGCCGTATCAGGCATTAACTCAGCTGCTGATGCTGCAGCTAGCGCAGTTAGCCGTGATGTCCATGCAATAAGAGCACTAACCATTAACTATAACGATGAATCTTTTACTATTAATGATCTATTTAAAACTATTTTACGTGACATACGCTGGGAATATGACGCCCAAAAAAATGAGCTCCATGTACAAGGCACTTGGCAAGCACCTTTATTTTCTGACCAAGCTTGGGATCAAGCAATACAACAACAGCTTGCTGAAACAGGTATTGTAAGCATTACCTGTACAATGAATGGCGAACAGATTGATGCTTCACATACTGCTATAACGCTCGTTTTTAATGATGAAAAAATTTTACAAATGGATGGTGAAGTTGCACTCCATCATCTTTATGATACATATTTAAAAAAATAAACCTTCTAGCTTTTCTAACGATTATTTCGTTAGAAGAGCTATTTTTTTGTAAAAGAACCGTGCCATTAAAAGTTAAGAAATCTTACAATTTCGAAATATTAGCACTTATTATTTGAATACGAGTAAACCATCACGTTATAATCAAAGTATCACGTGATGGTTGGGAGGTACTTGCATTGGGACAGAAAAACTAAAAATTGGGGAGCTTGCTGAAAAAACAGGCATTACAAAAAGAACAATTGATTATTATACAAATCTAGGCCTGTTGGAAGCAGAACGTTCCGCATCTAACTATCGCTATTACGACCCTGCCATGATTGATCGACTTTATTTTATTGAACAACGTAAACAAGAAGGGCTTTCACTCGTTGAAATTCAACACGCCCTCCATAACACAGCTTATGAAGAAATTGATGTTCAAATACTACGATTAAAAATGCAAGATTTAGAACATGATGTTTCTTCTTTACTTAAACAAATGAACAAGCAAGATAATCAAAATATCCAATCAATTAAAAAAAATGTTTCACCCGAAAGCATTGCGCTAATGCAATCGTTATTATTACTTATTAATACCTAGGAGGTGACGTTCTGTTTTGCAGAACGACTATTTGGAGACCATACTGAATTTATCAATTTTCACCATTTTATTAGCTTTAACCGCCTTTTTCGTCGCAACGGAATTTTCGATTGTTAAAATGCGATCTTCTAGACTTGACCAATTAATTGCAGAGGGCAATAAAAATGCCATTCCAGCAAAGCATGTCGTCAATCACTTGGATGAATATTTATCTGCTTGTCAGCTCGGCATAACAATCACTGCGCTCGGAATCGGGATGGTTGGTGAAAAAACGTTTGAATTCATGTTACATCCATTCTTTGATATGATCGGTATTGCGGATAAATATATCCCTATCTTCACAATTGGTTCCGCTTTTGCTATCGCAACATTTTTACATGTTGTTGTCGGTGAGTTGGCCCCAAAAACAGCCGCTATTCAAAAGACCGAGACAATCGCATTACTTTTTGCTAAACCAATTATCGCTTTCTATAAATTGATGTATCCGTTCATTTGGTTTTTAAATGGCTCGGCCCGATTACTGCTCGGATTATTTGGCATGAAGCCAGCGAATGAGCACGAGATATCGCATACAGAGGAAGAACTACGCTCACTATTATCAGAAAGCTTTAAAAGCGGTGAAATCAATAAAACGGAGTTAAAATTCGTCAATAATGTTTTTGAATTTGACGAACGTATTGCGCGTGAAATTATGGTTCCCCGAACAGAAATTGCTGGTATTGAAAAAAACGAAACTTTCACCAATATTATTCATTTTATCGCCACGGAGAAATATACTCGCTATCCTGTTTATGATGGGGATCGCGACAATATTTTAGGCTTTATTAATGCTAAAGAGTTATTTACCCATGGTTTACTCGAGCAACTAACAGATGAGTCTTTAGTGCTCGAAAATTTTATTAATCCTGTTATTCGCGTAATAGAAACGACACCTATTCAGCAATTACTAGGACGCATGCAAAAAGAACGTATCCATATGGCCATTTTAATGGATGAATATGGTGGTACTTCAGGGCTTGTAACGGTTGAGGATATTTTAGAAGAGATTGTTGGCGAAATTCGTGATGAATTTGACGATGATGAAGTAGCTGAAATTCGAAAAATAGGCGATAATCATTATATTTTAAATGCAAAAATGCTTGTAGAAGATGTAGAAAATTTATTACAAGTATCGCTGGATACAGAGGAAGTAGAAACACTAGGCGGTTGGTTCCTTACAGTGAACAATGGCATTAAAGCTATTAAAAACATTGAGCTAGCACAGTATGTATTTAGCATCTATGAACAACATGGTCATCAACTTCACTATATTGAAGTACGCCCACTTCGTAAAAGCGCCCCCGTTACAGCAGAAGGCTAATACATTGGGCTATATAAAGGTTCTCTATACTTTCGACTTATTCCACTATTAGCCATATTTTTATATAATAGCATTAGCTATTATTCTATACCAAGGGGGCAATGTTATGAAACTTTTTAAACTATATCATTCAGACGGTATCCATATTATTACCGACGTCAAAAAACACAAGACAAATATCGAATTAAAAACGATTACTGGCGAAATATTATACATTATCGTTGTCACGGATGAAAATTATACCGTATACGATGATCGTTTCGCTGGTGCTTCCAAGCAGTTAAATTCTGTAGAGGCGTTTGATATTGACGGAAGCTTCAGAAGCCTTGATTTTGATAATATGCGCGCATTATTCAAAGAGGCTTTCACGAAACTATTACAGGAAATCGCCGAGTGTGTAAATGACGGTGATGAACTGGTGGATATTGATACGCTTCGTCATAAAGTAAGTGCCCAAATCAAAGGAATTCATTTCCGTGTCATATCTGACACAAAAAAATATGAATATTAATAGCCTGTTATCCTGACTAACAGACTGCTCAATAAGTAAAATTTTTTGAGCAGTCTATTTCTTTAGCTCCGTATACGATTATCTTTTCAATGGTCACTTCCAAATCTTCGCCGCCTATTTCAACTTTCATGTATAATGGAGCGTAACAACCTGATAGAAAGGGTGTTTGCCATGAATCGTGAACAACTCAACATACTCATTTCAGAAAAACTAAAATTAATTCGAACAGAAAAAAATTTAACACAAGATCAAATGAGCGACCTATTAGGGCTGTCCAAAAAAACACTTGTGCAAATTGAAAAAGGTCGCATCAAAACCGGCTGGACGACTGCAGTGGCTGTGTGTGCACTATGCCGAGACAGCTCTATACTACAGCATGAGCTTGGGGGCGATCCGTTAGAAGTTGTAGACTTAATCGCCAATAACGGTACATTACAACCAAAAGAAAAAACGATGGGCGGATACATATGGTGGAAAAACCTTAGTGAATGGCAAGGTTACCGATTACAACAAAACGTTATAAGTCACCACTTTCGAATTTTAGATACCGAAAACTATCGCTTGCTTTCAACCTTTGACGAAAAAATTGCAGAGCAAGAATGGAACAAAATCAAGGACTAATTCATACAAATGTGAAGATAAATCTCGATGACAAAGTGATTTATCTTCACAGTCACTATTGCCCATCTCCAATTTGCTTTCACACCCCCCTCCCCGCTTCTCACTTATTTTCTAATGTATAGACAAACGAATAATAGCTTATTCTCATGCTGACATAAGATACAAGAAGTTAAAAATTGTATTAACCCGCTGTTTTATGCTATTAACTTATATTTTTTAGCCGCTCATATTTATACAGGCTCAGCTAACATAGGACGTTCATAAACGAGAAAAGTCGAATTTTGCAAGATACTTCTCTATAATGTATAGTAATGCCTGTTATAACTGGAAAGGATGCTTTAATATGACACGGATTCTAGCTATTAGTGATATACATGGAGAATTAGAACTTTTGGAAGAATTATTAATAAAAGTGCAGTTTGATGCCACACAAGATCAGTTGATATTACTTGGTGATTATATTGATCGAGGCCCTGCTTCGTGTGGTGTTTTAAATATAGTTGCAGAACTTCAAGCAACTGGTGCACGTGTTCTACTAGGGAATCACGAGGCACTTATGTTAAAAGCTTGCCGTTCTGGAATCCAAAAAGCATGGAATCATTGGATTTCACTTTGTGGTGGAGATGCAACACTTGCAAGCTATGGCTATCAAGCGGAAGATTTTGAAGAAGCTCTTCTTACAAATACATTACCTCAATACATTCAAACATTACCGAAGCTTGAAGAACATTTACAGCTTATCGAAACGTTTGAAATGTATATCGAATTAGAAGATGTCATTTTTGTCCACGGTGGTGTTGTGCCTAATGTAGCATTGGCAGACACCGAACCTTTACAACTATTATGGATTCGAGAGGAATTTCATACCGGTTATCAAGGTGAAAAAACAGTGATTTTCGGTCATACTCCAACGTATAAACTGCATCAAGATCCTACTAATTACAATGTTTATTTTGGTGATAATAATATTATTGGAATTGATGGTGGTGCAGTTTTTGGTGGCCAACTACATGCACTCGAATGGCCTAGCCGACATATTACATCTGTAGCAAAACCAAAAGTCAACGAGCCGGTAGACAGTCTAGAATAAACATTGAATTCCATTCAATAAGCTCCCTTTACGCAGGCACAGCTTCAACGAATTATTACTCTTGCTGTTCCTGCTGGAGTGTCACGCCTCCCACTGCAATCATTCATTGTTAAATGTTATTCGTCATTCATCCATCTATAATGTTAAAAAAGAAGACAAGCCCCACCACAGAAAAAGTGGTGGGGCTTGTCTATATATAGGTACAGCTAATTTTTACACAAAAGAAACATTTACTAACAATAACTTATTGGCTATCCTATTTGAGAATCACCTAAACAGCCATTAATATAATTTAAATATAACCCCTGCTAGAGAGTAAATAATAACAGTTGAGAAGAGAATTGTCATATGGAAAAGTGAGAACACAAACATTTTTGTTGCCCATTTTCCTTGATCTGTATTGCTATGGTAACCGTAAATACTCATGACAAGCCATGCGATACTTAGTAGAAGCGCAACAAGCATTATGCCCATACTTAACGAACCAAATAAAAAGCTCGATAATATTAACAATATTAAATAAAAATTCGTTTGGTAGTACGTGCGACGCATCCCTTTGACAACTGGTAACATCGGAACACTGGCAGCTTCATAGTCTGCATGCTTACGAATGGCAATTGCATAAAAGTGAGGCATTTGCCAGATTACCATAACTAAAAAGAGACCCATTAATGCTGGGTGTGTAATATCTGATGATACTGCTGCCCAACCAATTAAAGGTGGAACAGCACCTGATATACTGCCAACTTCCGTATTATAAATTGTGCGACGTTTTGTCCACATTGTATATGGTACAACATATAAAAAGACACCAATGAAACCGAATAAAGCTGCTAGTGGCGATGCTAATGCTAGGACACCTAGTCCAACAATCAGCATGACAATCGCTAAAATCATCGTGGATTTTGCTGACATCTCCCCTGTTACAGTCGGTCGATTTTTCGTACGTGGCATAATCGCATCGATATCACGGTCATACACGTTATTAAACGCACCTGCCGCACCGATAACAAGAGCCGAACCGATTGTAGCAAAAATGATTTCTGGTATATTGTCCAAGAGTGTCATTTTATTTTTATACATCCCGAGCGCCAAGCCAGCCCACATAGGAATTAAATTGGATTTTATAATACCAGTTTTAACTGTTTGTGCTAAAACATTAGAGCGCGAGTGTTTCTCTATTGTTTCTTCTACAGTCTGTGGATTTTGATCCGTTTTTAGATTTTGTTCCATTCCTCTTAATTCCTTTTCTCTTATAATTTCTACATGTGTCCTTCGATTGAAAGAGACATTTTTTGCATTTTACATATCAAATTATTATTTTACCCCTTTTAGGGTGGCTATGTCTCAAAGTTCACATAAAGTACATGATTTCTATCATGAATGAACTATGTGCCAAATCACAACTCCTTCTATGATACCACCGACTAGCAGGAATTTGAACCTAATTGCCTTCTTTCCGTCATAATACTATTCAAGAAAAACAATCTGCACTATACTAATGGATATGTTCTATCTAATTGAAGGAGTGTCTAACACGTGAAATACGGATTTATTGGTCTAGGAAATATGACCACAGCCATTATAAAAGGCATGTGTAAAAGTGGAGATTTTGATTCCTCTTATATATATGGCTATAATCGTACAAAATCTAAAACAACAAAACTAGCAACCTCTTATGGCATTCAAGCAACAAACTCCATCGAGGATCTTATGGCACAAAGTGATATTATTATTTTAGGTGTTAAACCGCAAATATTACCTGATGTTTTACCCGAAGTAAAAAAACATTTACAAGAAAAGCATATGATTGTTTCCATTGCGGCAGGGAAAAATCTCGACTACTTCCAAGACTACCTTTCAGAGTCCACAGCTATTATTCGCGTTATGCCAAATATTAATGCACTAATCGGGGCTTCAACAAGTTGCTATACGGCAAATGCGCAAGTAACAGAGGCACAACTTCGTCTCATTACAACATTATTTGAAACAATCGGTACGATTATTGAAGTACCTGAACATTTATTCTCCATCTTTACAACAATCGGTGGTGCTTCACCTGCTTTTACTTATATGTATATCGATGCATTAGCGCGCGCAGCTGTTCGAGAAGGTATGCCTAAAAATATGGCGCTCGATATTGCAGCAAACGCAGTTTTAGGCAGTGCGAAAATGATTTTACAATCAAAAGAACATCCATGGGCACTTGTCGATCAAGTATGCTCGCCAGGAGGCACGACCATTCAAGGGGTATCCTCCCTACAAAGTAATCACTTTGAGACGACAATCCATGATGCAGTGGCCGCTGTAACAGATAAAGACCGTAGTCTCTCTTAATAACCATTCAATAGGCAAAGGCATCGGGAAATCTATTCCCGATGCCTTTTATTGTTTTTATTGAACGTTGTCTTGTAAATGTTGTGCTAAAAATAGCGTTAAATCTTCCATATTCTCAGGTGTAACACCATGTCCATCTGGATATTGCTTAAATGTCACCGTTGCACCAAATTGCTCGAACAGTTCCTTGCTTTCAACACCCCATTGCGACGGAATAACATAATCATAATCCCCATGAGAAATAAAAGCATGCAAATGATTAACAGTACGGATCGCATATTCCTCCGTGACAAATTTTGGCGTATATCCACTTAATGCAACAATGCCTGTAATTAAATTACCCATTACAAAAGCTAATGATTGTGCCAGTACGGCACCTTGGCTAAATCCAAGAACAAAAACTTTGTGTGGGTCGATTTGGAATTCTTCAATCGCTTCTAATACAAAGCGTTGTAGTGCAATTAACACTTTATCAAATATAGCTCGGTCCGGTTTGCCAACCTCTTGGATTGTGAAAAATGCGTAACCGGGCTTTTGTGTAATTGGCCCTCTGACACTAATAATATGACAATGCTGTTGAAATGGTTGGACTAATTGTGGTAAATCATCCTCGTTACTTCCCATTCCATGCAATAAAAAAATTGCAGGGTACTTTTTAGTCGGGTCCATATTTGTTGGTTGTGTATGTTTAAATGTAAATGGTGTATTCATGGACATAATTCCTTTCAAGTAAACTCAATTCTAGTTTATCATAATGCACAATTATCCTGCACAAATGTTGATTTTTAAAAAGGTATGTTGCGTATAAGAGAAAAAATCCACGGGGCTATCCGCGGGCATACATAGAAGCCGCAGAAGTCTTCGTGGATTTCCGCTTTGAATTTTCAGAATTGCTTGGGTGCCTGGCACTTATTATGTTAACTTTGTCTTCGAAATAAGTCCGTCCGTATGATAGGCAATGTAACCGTTGATGATGCGCACTGTTTCGTGTGGATCAGCTTCAAATAACACTTCCGATTGTGCTGGTGTCGAGACGAGCACAGTTAGTAAATCCATACGCATCGAATGCGCCGCAGAACTATAGGCATAGTCATAAATAATATCTTCTTCTGATAGACCTTCTGTTTCATACTGTTGATGGAACAACTCTTTTGCCATGTCCATGCGTTCAGCTACTTGCTGACGAATTCGCATCTGATGCATAAGCAATTCCTCTTCAAGGACACTAGGCTTTAACCATTGTTTTTTTTCTAACATCGTTATAAGCTCATTTTCCCAAACTTGCTCGTTATCAGTAAAATACAGCATATTCACCATCAACATATCCCAAAAATCTGTTACAGATTGAGCTGATTGGCGTTGCATAGCAATCGTTTGATTAAAGTGCTGCTCAACTTTTGTAATATTCATATTACGTACTAAATGATGACATACATTTTCAATAAATTTATTCGCTACTTCTTGTACCATGATAAAAACCCGTCCTTATCTCAACAAATCATTTCTTCTCTATCATACCATGATTGTTAAGTAGAAAGAAATCGACAACATTTATCGTGATTATTGGTATAACGCTGATACACCTGACTTAATCGCTGCACTGCTGACGGCTTTTGCCACAACACTTGCCACACGCTCATCCAGCGACTTTGGGATAATAAATTCTTCTGATAAATCTTCAGCTGTTACTAATGAAGCAATGGCATCTACTGCCGCAAGCTTCATTGCTTCGTTAATATCTGTGGCACGAACATCTAATGCACCTCTGAAAATCCCAGGGAACGCTAGCACATTATTGACTTGATTAGGGTAATCGGAACGTCCAGTCGCCATAACACGAACGCCCCATGCGCGCGCATTATCATATGTGATTTCTGGATTTGGATTAGCCAGGGCAAAAACAATTGGATCATCGTTCATTGATTCAATATGCGTTTTTGTTAGTAAATCAGCCACTGAAACGCCAATAAACACATCACTTTCAGCAAGTGCATCCTCTAATGACCCTTCTAAACGTAGTGGATTAGAAACTTTTGCTATTTGCGCTTTCATACTATTCATGCCTTCTGTACGTCCACTATAAATAATACCCTTTGTATCGCACATCACGATATTTTTATAACCCAATTGAAGTAAAATACGCAAAATGGCAATGCCTGCTGCACCAGCACCATTTATGACTATCTTCATGTCTTGTGGTTTTTTGTTAACTATTTTGATAGCGTTCATTAAGCCTGCTCCTACCACAATCGCCGTACCATGCTGATCATCATGGAATACAGGAATATTGCATTCCTGCCGAAGTCGCTTTTCAATTTCAAAGCATCGAGGTGCAGAAATATCTTCAAGATTGATGCCCCCAAATGTGGGCGCAATCGCCTTGACAGTCCGAACAATTTCATCAACATCTTTTGTTGCGAGGCAGATCGGAAAGGCATCGACATTCGCAAAACGTTTCAGCAATATCGCTTTTCCTTCCATGACTGGTAACGCCGCTTCTGGGCCGATATCACCTAAACCTAGAACTGCTGTCCCATCCGTCACAATGCCTACTAAATTTCCTTTGATCGTGTAATCGTATACGGTTTGCGGATTTTTTTTTATTTCCATGCAAGGCTGCGCAACGCCAGGTGAATAAGCTAAACTTAAATCGTATGTATCCTGGACTGGCACCTTTGCAACTATCTCCATTTTCCCATGCGCTTCTTTGTGCATTGCTAAAGCTTTTTGCATAATATCCATCGTTACGTCCCCCGTCTTCTAGGTGTTTTCATTCTCTATCCTAAACATTATTTATCAGCTTTTAATTCGCGATAATATGAAGGTACATTCGTTATCATGCTATCCAAAATTACGGTTTTAATACAAAACTAGGCTGGGATATAATTTTAAAATTTTTTATACCAGCGCAACGTTGTATGATTAATTTGAAAAAGTACGTATTATTTCATAGCTCAACCGCCAGAAATCAACGGCATAACAAAAAGTGCTAGATTGATGGCAATCAATCTAACACTTTATCTCTTTTATTTTGGCAAATTGTTAAAGTCGTTCATTGCCGATAATGATGGAATGGCTGACAATTAAACGTGGATTTTCTCTAAAATATTTTGCGCATTATGTTGTAGCTTTTGATAATTTTTTTGTAAAAATGCTGGGTGCAACGGTTTGCTAAATAAGAAACCTTGTACCGTTTCACAATGACCTGCGATTAAATAATGGAGTTGTGCTTCTTCCTCAATGCCTTCAGCCACCACCTTTAAACGGAGATGCTTAGCCATCGATAATATCATATCAACTAAAGCCTTATCAGTAGCTTCACTTTGAATTTTTTTAACAAATGAACGATCAATTTTTAAGCAATCGATTGGGAAATCTTTTAAATAAGATAATGATGAGTATCCCGTACCAAAATCATCTACAGCAATCGTTACGCCAAGTGCCTTGAGTTGCTGTAAAATCATCGTCATATGATCAAAATTGATGGTCATACTTTCTGTTATTTCTAATTGTAAATATTTTGGATCTAACTCGGTTTGATCCAGTACATTTTGGATCATTTCCACTAAATTTTGTTGAAATAATTGCCCTAACGAAAGATTAACTGCTACCTTAATAGGCGGTAAACCTGCTCGCTCCCACTCCTTCACTTGCTTACAAGCAGTTTCTAACACCCATTGCCCAATAGGAATAATCATACCTGTCTCCTCGGCAATCGGGATAAAAATGGATGGTGCAATCAATCCTTTGCGAGGATGTTGCCACCGAACCAATGCCTCAACAGATAAAATATGCCCTGACTGTAGATCAATCTGCGGCTGATATTCTAAAAACAACTCATTATTTTCTAAAGCATGATGTAAATCATTTTCTAATAGAAGTTTTTCCGTAATCTCGCTAGACATGGAAGTTTCATAAAATAACATACGTGAAGGTACTTTACTAGCTTCATGCATAGCATAAATTGCAAGTCTTACGAGCTCATCTTCCTTATAAGCATCCGTTGGAAATAAAGAAATGCCAATGTTTAAATTGCCATTTAATGAAAAATGTTGGACTTGGAAAGACTCTTGCATTGCTAATTGCAGTTGTTTACATAGTTGTAGAATACGATTTGAATGATGTGCTTCATCCATATACACGATAAAATAATCTTCGCGTAACATACATAACAAACTCTTTTCAGGTAAACATGCTTGCAACCTTTGTGCAACCAAACTAATCATTTTATCTGCATAAGCACTTCCAAGTGAAGCTTTAATTGTTGTAATTCGCTCGATTTCAAGCGCTAAAATTGCTTTATTGGCTTTGGATTGATAGAGATTTTTATGTAAGTATTCATACAAAAAGCGTTCGTTCGGTAAGTTCGTTACTTCATTATGATAAGCCATGTAATGCATCTTCTCTCTAGACTTCTCCAAATGGTTTTGCATTTCGATTAACTCTCGAAACGGCCTTTCAATAGATGAGAAATAAATGGCTTTAAATAGAAGATAAAAAGAACTTAATTGAAATAGATGGCCGATAAAATTTTTTATATCATATACATCGCGATAAATAGTAAATAGAAAATCGCTAATGATTAAATAACAAGCACTCCCTAATAATAATACCGTGATTTTCGGCGCTTTATGAAAGCCTTTTAGTAATATGTACATGATGGTAATATGACATGCAATCGCTACATACTGCAATGTATTTTTTAAAGTCGTTGGGCCTACACCATCAATAACAAGTGGCGGTAGTATAGGATTCGGTGCATAGATAAGCAACAGTAAACTAGCAATAACCAAAAAGGGTGTACTATAAATAAACCAACGATAGGTTTTTTTACGAATACCTTTTTCTTTTACAGTAAAAATGACAAGGATTCCACATGATAATACTAATCTGCCGATTATATAAAACCATGTTGCCGCATAACTTGCACTCTGTGTAATAAAATACGGCATCCCTTTATAAGCAAGGGTATGGGCGATTTCAATGAGACTGTATGTTAAAAATAATGCACCTATATAAAGGGTCTTATTTGATAAAATAAAAGGTGTTGTTAACCACGATTGTATCGCTATTGTCATTGTTACAACAATAATAAGGATTTCGATAAGCAAATGAATCGAAACATAATTACTTTTGCCAAAAATCCCGTAAAATTGTTCGCTCCAGTAAGCAACGATTAGTAACAACACGATAGAGAATAAAATGAATTGAATTCCTTGCCTCAATAAAGAAAATTGTTTAGTTAATTCCGACAAGCTGACCCCTACCTTTTCTAAATTCATTACGGTTACTATTGCCATTCATTATTTATAAATAATTTTTACTACATATTACTAATAGATTACCATGATATACCTAAATTTCAATCAAAAGAGAAATTTGTTACTAGTCTATCTTCAGCTATTACACAAAATTGTCACCTATTAGCAAATTCTCTATTAGTAAACTATTTATATATAGTGTTTATGTATCTTTTTTAGCTTTTTGTATGAAAAAAGACTGAAGGCATCCCCGAATTTTCGAGTTTGTCTTCAGTCTTTCATCATGTACCATTATTTTAAGAAAAAACATAACTATCCATATTGTCCATTGTATTTTGAATCGCTTCTTTTAATGAGCGTTGGTGCTCCTTGCAACAAGTGATTGCTTCCTCTAAAGCAAGCGCTGCATTGGCCATAAAAGGTGCCATCTGCAAATCTTTTGCTAGCTGAATAAGCACAAGTGCTTTATTCCATTTCCAACGCGCATTTGTTGGATCTAATACAATGGCTTGTTCCAAATAAGCAAGTGCATCAAAAGGCATCCAACCAAAACGATGCATCGTTTGACCCGTAATCCCCCAGTACAAAGCTTTATTTGGGTTTTCTTTTACTGCCTGTTTAAAGCAATGGACACTCTCATTGTAATGATGGGCAAATAAAAACAGCTCTCCTTGCGTAAAAAATGATTGCGCTTTTTCAATTGCTGTCCCTGTTTTAGCGATTTCCTCTAGCGCTTGCACACATTTTGAAAACGCCTCTTCATCTTTCAATGCGCGTATTTCAACCACTGCATCTGATTCTGGATAACTTTCATCCCCTCGTTCTGTATGCTGTGTCGCTCCTAATAGGGTTGGCTTTGGTAATGTAGCAAGTTCATACTCGTCCAATAAAGTAATATATTTGCCAGCTAAAGCCGCTTCTGGCCCTTCCACTTGTTGCAAAGCAGCCGTATAGCATTGCATTAGCTCTCCATTATAAAAATAATCATCCATTGTCATAGCAAGTTCCTCCAGTTTATAACGAAGCAATTTATCTACTTACTATTATACTACCTTAAACTCTCTAGGAAACTATCTTCCTACAAAAAAAGAGACTGTTCAATTTTTCATTTGGCCAGTCCCTTTCAAACATTATTTTTTTAATACTTCTTTATCTAAGAAAGAACGTAAATCTTCCTCCGCTAAAGCACCAACAAAGCGAGCTGTTTCCTTGCCATCTTCAAAACGAATGAAAGTTGGCGTTGCTTCAATGTCATACTTCTGCCATAAATCTTCATATTCATAGACGTTTAATTGCGCAATGTTGACACCTAGTTCATCAGCAATCGGCATTAACACTGGTGTGAATGCTTGGCAGTGTACACAAATTGGACTAAAGAAATAAGCGTTTACATCTTCCCCTGCTGCAATCTTCTTCTCTAGTTCATCAGGCAACATAATATTTTGGTAATTTTTATCATCTAATTGATCGATTGTTTCTTGTCTTAAATCTTTGTCACCATACGGATTATTCGCGCTAGCCAGTTTACTTTTGTTCGAGTAATTTGTTAGCACAATGATTGATGCAAATAATACAACAATAACCGACCCAATAATTAGTAGCTTTTTCAATTAAATTCCTCCGATTTCACTTATAAATGCCCTACTTTTAGTGTATTTGGAATTGATTATAAAGTGTTTTTAGAACCTAGTAAACTAATTAGACTTTACTAACAAGTTTTCTAACTATTTAAACATAATTTAGTTCATTTAAGGGAACATACTTACTATAAGCGCAAAACGAATTTGGGGTGAAAATTAATATGAAACATACTTTCCAAGATGTATTTAAAATTTATAAAAGTGATATCTTGAATATTGTCTCTAACTGGGTAGTTGCAGTCATTGTAGGTGGTCTAATTTTTTTACCATCGCTTTATGCTTGGCTAAATATTTATGCTTCCATGGATCCATATGCGCACACTGCCAATATGAAAATTGCCGTTGTCAATGAAGATAGCGGAACGACCATTAAAGGGGAAAACTTAAATATAGGTAAGGAACTAATGGACAATTTAAAAGAAAACAACAGCTTCTCCTGGCATTTTATTCCTAGGGAAGAAGCGCTTGATTCCTTAAAAAACGGAGACTATTTTGCGGTACTAATCGTTCCAAATGATTTTTCCCAAAAGCTATCATCCATTGTGACTGAGCTCCCTACTAAAGCTCATATTGATTATTATGTAAATGAAAAAATAAATCCGATTGCTCCTAAAATTACGAGTAAAGGTGCTGGCGTTATTACCCAACAAGTTTCGAGTGAGTTTATATCGACAGTTAATGGTACACTTTTTTCGATGTTTAATAAGATTGGCATTGAAATCGAACATGATATTCCCGACTTTGAAAAGTTCGAACAGTATGTTTATACAATCGAACAACATTTACCTGATATTGAATCGTTTTTAGCGCAAACTGCAAAAGGTGGACAAGATGCTGAAAAATTAATAGACACTACCCTGAACGAAATTCCTGAAATAGAGAAACTAACGAACAACGGGCTGACAACGATTCAAAGTGGATTAAAGCTAATGAATGAGGCGGATACACTGTTCAATCAGCTTTCGCCAATTGTGAAAGAGGATTTAGCAAGTGCCCAAAAAATCGCACAGCAATTCACAAAGTTGTTAGAGAAATTGCAAAATGCTGCGAGCAATACAACAACATTAGCACAAGCAAAAGATGCGCTTTTGAAACAATTAACGTCTTTGCAAGCGAAAGTAAATAGTAGTATGGAAACGCTGGAGGCTTTACAACAACTAACACATGCAGATGCAAGCACTCGTCAACAACTAGCTAACTCCTTGCAAAATGTCATTACCTCTCTTCAAGAAAACGGTTCTAACGATGACAATAATAAGGCCATTATTCAAAAATTGGTGGCTATCCAAGAAAAACTACAAGCGAATGATAGCGTAGCCGATTCTGCAACGAACGCACTCTCTACATTGCAGCAACTCAATGCTTTATTAGCTGATAGTACGAGTAAAATACAGCAATTACCTACTATCGATGAACAAACAATCCTAAATGATATTGCAGAAGTGCAAAAAATTGCGCAAGATGCCGCTACCAATTTACAACAGTTTCTTAGTTATTATACGGATACTCTTGAGCCACAAATTCATTCAACGTTGAGCGCTGCAAAAGATACATTAACGAATGCTTCCACTATGTTAACGAAAGTACAAAGCACGATTCCACAAGCGCAACAACGGTTAGCCAATGCCAAAAATACATTGATAACTGCGAATAAGGCCATTTCTACTTTACAGTCTGACTTCCCGACATTAAGTAAAAAAATCATCGACCTTGCAACGAAGCTTCGTACATTTGAAAACGAAGCAGATTTATCTGAAATCGTTCAGTTATTAAAAAATGATGTCGAAGCCGAACGGAATTTCTTTGAAGAGCCGGTCAAATTAGAAGAGCATCGAATGTTCCCAATCGCGAATTACGGAACAGCCATGACGCCCTTTTATACAGTACTGTCCATTTGGGTAGGTTGTTTATTACTTATCTCGCTTCTTGCGGTAAATATTCACGACAGTCAGCACTACAGTATTCGTGCAATTTATTTTGGACGATTACTGACATTCGCAACCATCTCATTGATTCAAACACTCATTATAACAATCGGTGATGTTTTTCTATTGGACGTCTCCATTCGTGCCCCATTTTATTTTATACTTTTCGGGCTAATTATTAGCTTTGTCTTTATCACGGTTGTTTACACGCTTGTTTCTGTATTCGGCAATGTTGGGAAAGCTCTAGCCATCGTTATGTTGGTCTTGCAAATTGCGGGCTCTGGTGGAACTTATCCAGTGGAATTGTTGCCGAAGTTTTTCCAAGTCATCAATCCATTTTTACCGTTTACGTATGCAATTGGCATGATGCGTGAGGCCGTCGGTGGTATCATATGGTCAAAAATATGGCTAGACCTCACATTTTTAATTAGCTTTTGGCTAATCTTTATTCTATTCGGCTTTTTCTTCAAAAAATTACTAGGTGAAAAAATGGAACTTTTAATGAACAAAACACGAGGTTTAGATATATTTCATTGATTTCCGCCTTGCTTTGCTATAAATTTTGACATCGACAATGTTATAATGGAAATATTGTAAACAAGTAGGAGGCGTTTTTTTGAAAAAACTTATATCCATTTTTACGTTGTTGTTACTCGTATTAAGTGCTTGCGGGGCAGAAAAAAAAGTCATTGAAGAAAATCCGAACGATACACAAACTGAAGCATCACATGATGGACATGCACATGTTTCAGGCGATATTCAGGAAGAAACAGCAAGTGCTGATATCCTGCCTTCATTTTTAGATAGCCAATCAGAAAATATCCGCTTAGTTTATCAAATTGCGGGGCAATCGACAGATATTTTAGAATGGATGCCATGTTATTGTGGCTGTGGTGAATCCGTTGGACATAAAAGTAATTTGAACTGCTTTATTCAAGAAAAACGTCAAGATGGGACCATTGTGTGGGACGATCATGGTACACGCTGTGGTGTTTGCTTAGAAATCGCACTACAATCAGCCAAGATGCACAAAGATGGCATGAGTCTAAAAGAAATCCGTCAAACAATTGATGAAACATACAAAGATGGCTATGCAAAACCAACACCAACAGAAATGCCAGCTTAAATAAAGGGAAAAGTGTTAGATTGACCATCAATCTAACACTTTTTTAATGCAGTTGAATCGCTACGTTAGTGCTTCCTACACGCTAAAATCGCAGCGTCCTGGTCGTTTATTTACTTCACAAGTTGTAACACCGTTTTAAAATGTGGGTGATCTGCACCTTGCAATAGTTCATATAAAATCATTTCTGTGCTCGTTGGCATAATCCCTAGTGCTTTCATTTTTTCAAGCCCAATATCTTTATTCGCTTTTGTACGAGAAGATACGGCATCCACGACTACTTCCACTTCAAATCCCTGTTCCTTTAGTTGTCTTGCGGTTTGATAAACACAAATATGTGTTTCAATACCTGTCACAATAAACTGGGTACGCCCGCTTGCTTTCATGGCCTCCATAAAAGCCTCTTCTTGACATGCACTAAAAGCCATTTTAGCAATTGGAGCTCCCTGAAGATGTTGGGCAATTTCTAGCGCAGTGCCACCTAAGCGGCTTGGATTTTGCTCTAGCCAAAGTACAGGAACATTTAATACTTGCATAGCTTGTGCAAGCTTGGACACATTTTGCATAACCGTTTCACTATCATCTACAATTGTCGCTAATTTCCCTTGCACATCCACGACAATCAAACTTGCTTGTTCTATTGAAAACATACATACACCCCTTTTCATTACTTAGTAATAAGTATACCGGATTTTCTTCGCGAATATATGAATTGTGTGCAAATTGTGTGCGTGCCTGGCACTAAAATGCTCACTTTCATCCTACATAAATAAAAAATTGAGAATTTTGTTTTTTCTCTTGAAAATTGCGTTATAATCCAGTAAAGTGCTTTTATTAAACAAAACAAGGAGTGTACCACTTTGACACAACGAGCATTCAATTTTAACGCAGGTCCTTCTGCACTACCGCTAGAAGTTTTAGAAAACGCTCAACAGCAATTAGTTAACTTCCGTAATTCAGGTATGTCTATTATGGAGATGAGCCACCGTAGTGCAATTTTCGATGAAATACATAATGAAGCAATTGCTCTATTAAAAAAACTTTATGCGATTCCAGAAAACTATGAGGTCCTTTTCTTACAAGGTGGGGCAAGCCTTCAATTTACAATGGTGCCGATGAACTTCCTGCAAGCAGATCAAAAAGCAAGCTATGTATTATCTGGTTCATGGGCTGAAAAAGCATTTAAAGAAGCGAAATTATTCGGTACACCTGTTGAAGCAGCTAGCACAAAAGACAATAAATATCGCAATATCCCAGCATTATCAGATATCCAGTTTAATGAAGATGATGCCTATGTGCATATCACATCTAATAACACAATTTACGGTACGCAGTGGAAAGAATTCCCTGAAACTGGCAATGTGCCATTAGTAGCGGATATGTCAAGTGACATCTTATCTAAACCACTAGATATCAGTAAATTTGGCATTATCTATGCTGGTGCGCAAAAAAACCTTGGTCCTTCTGGCGTAACAGTCGTGATTATTCGCAAAGACTTACTAGAAAAAGCAAATAAAGAAATCCCAACAATGCTAAAATATACAACGCATGCAGATGGGAATTCATTATATAATACCCCTCCAACATTCGGTATTTATATGTTAGGTGAAGTATTAAAATGGGTGGAAGCGAAAGGCGGCATCGAAGCCATTGCTAAACTTAATGAAGCAAAAGCACAAGTAATTTACGATGCAATCGATCATAGTAATGGCTTTTACACAGGGCATGCAACACCAGAAAGTCGTTCATTAATGAACATTACTTTCCGTGTCGCTGATGAGGAGCTTGAAAAACAATTCCTAGCTGAAGCAAAAGCAGCTGGATTCGTTGGTTTAAATGGCCACCGCTCAGTAGGTGGTTGTCGTGCATCAACATATAATGCTGTTCCATTAGAAACATGTGAAGCACTTCGCGACTTTATGGTAGCATTCCAACAAAAACACCAATAAAATTAGCACGACGAATGATAGTTTTCACTAACTTCATTCGTCGTTTTTTTGCACCAACAGCTTACTTGCTCCCCCTTCCCCCTCTTTATGTAAAAAACCTATCTATCCCCCCAATGATAGACTACTATCACCATGACAACTTGATTAGCACAAACATCCACTTACAAAATAACCAGAAAAAAAATAGTTTTTTCTTTGATTATCGGACATATTACCAGCCTCTTCTCTTTTAAAAAACATAGATTATTAGTGTAAGGCAATAGCTTTACATTATTTAAAGAGAAAGGAGGTAATTTGAATGGAAGATAGAAGATATGTTACACACATGAATTGGGCTCCTTGTAAATGTCACAAAGTTTGCAACTGTCATCATAAAAAAGAACATGAGTGTAAAGAAGAAAGATGTCACTGTCATAAAGAGGAAAAATGCCACAAGCCAATGAACAATTGTAGAAGCTGTATCTGTGAGCAATTAAGAAGATTAGAAGTTGGCACTGTAGTTGATGTTTTCTTATCAGGCGGCCTTCGTTTCCTTGGTTTAACTTTTGTGAGCTTTAATGCTCGAAATTGTTGTGCTTATTTCTTAGAAGCAGGTTCAACAACGCCACTTATTATTGACTGTAAAAAAATAGATGCTATCCGTATTGTAAGAAGAGGTTAGTAGTCTTCTTATGCCCTTTCCTTCTAACATTACTCCTTCATATATAGGAAAACCCTGTCAAATATTAATTTGACAGGGTTTCATGTTTACATTCTGGACATTTACCGTATATTTCAAATTTATGATTTTCGATTTCATAATCGGGAAGCTTTTCGCCAAGCATTTCCATCGGACAAAGATTTAGCTCTTTCACATTGCCACAATCCATACAAATGAAATGATGGTGATGATGCTCGGACTCACAATGCATGCGAAAATTTCGTTCGCCTGATAATTCTGTTTCTTCTAATATGCCAAGTTTGACGAACGTTGAAAGATTGCGATAAATCGTATCGAAGCTCATACCTGGAAAATCTTTTTTCAGCACATCTAATAAATCTCGAGCGGTTAAATATTTATCCGTCTCCGCAAACATATTTAAAATTAACTCGCGTTTATCTGTTTTTTTATAGCCGTTTTCTTTTAAAATTTCCCACGCTCTTGAAATATTCACTGTGCTGCCTCCCCTTGTTTTGCTGATAGTTTTAACATCGTTTTCTTACCGATAATGACAAGTAATAAGATAAGAATAGATGTAACAACAATTGTCCCACCTGGTGCTAAATCTAAATAAAATGCACTGACTAAGCCAATTAACACAGCGACTTCTCCAAAAACGATCGCATAGATGATCGTTTGTTTAAAGCCTTTTGCCAGACGCATTGCTGCGGCAACCGGCAATGTCATTAAAGATGAAACAAGTAAAATACCTACGATGCGCATACTTGCTGCAATAACAAGCGCTGTCACAATCATAAATAATAGATGAACCCATCTTGCTGGTAATCCACTTGCTTTCGCATATTCCTCATCAAAAGATAACACAAATAATTCTTTAAAGAAGAAAAATAAAAAGACAATAACGACGATTGCGATACCGACAACTACCCATAAGTCTTGTCTCGATACAGCCGACACTGAGCCAAATAAATAACTCATTAAATCGGTGCTAAAACCACTCGCTAGCGAAATAAAAATCGCACTAATGCCAATTCCCCCAGACATAATAATCGGGATGGCAAGTTCTTCATAGTGCTTATATAAGCGACGTAAACGTTCTATTAAAATAGAGCCACTAACAGAGGCTAAAATACCAAGGTATATTGGGTTGAGCAGAGCAAATGCAGCGAAAGACTGACTTACATACAAACTACCAGCTATACCCGCAAGTGTCACATGGGATAAAGCATCCGCTATTAGTGAAAGCCTGCGAACGACAATAAAAACACCTAGCAACGGTGCGATGATGCCAATTAATAAGCCAGAGAAAAAGGCATTTTGTAAAAACTCATAGTGAAAAATTGCTTCAATCATTGTGCCTTCTCCTTCTAGTGAATCTTTCTCACGGAATGGCCGTACCAAGCGTCAAGCGCATCCTGAGAAATAGAATCAAATTCGTCTTTGTAGCCATGGAAATGAATCGTTTGGTTGAGGCAAGCAACGTGGCTAATACGGTTTGACACCGTATCAACATCATGTGTAACAAGAATCATCGTAATTCCTTGTTCCCTATTCAAATTCGCCAGCATATCATAAAAGGACTGCACATTCTCGTGATCGATGCCGACTGTTGGTTCATCTAAAATAAGCAATCTTGGCTCACTAACTAAAGCACGTGCAATAAACACTCGCTGTTGTTGTCCACCCGACAGCTCACCAATATTTCGATTCATAAAGGCATCCATTCCTACCGCCTTTAATGCCTCATACACTTTGTTTTTGGCATCCTTCGTAGGTCGATGAAAGAGCCCTAATTTTTTTGTTAATCCACTGATGACGACCTCTTGTACAGTTGCAGGAAAACCAGAATTGAAGGCATTGGATTTTTGAGAAACATAGCCTATCCATTCACGATGTTTAAACGTTGCACTTGGCTCTCCAAACAGCTTAATGTCACCAGACATCGGTTTTAATAACCCTAATATAATTTTCAATAACGTAGATTTCCCTGAGCCGTTAGGACCTAGGAGCGCTAAAAAATCTCCTTCTTCCACACGAAAAGAGATATTTTTCAATACTTGTGTATAGTCATATTGAAATGACACATTCTCAATGTCAATTAATGCTTGTTTCATGCATGATCGCTTCTTTCTAATTCAAAATCATTACGATTTACAAGTTGTAAGTATAAATGAAAGTTTAGTATTTGTAAAGAAAACAAAACTTATAAGGAGGGATTGGTTGTGAGTATTCAATTTTTGCAGCAATTGTCTCAAAGCAGTGATAAAGAAGTAGTTGCCATTGCCCGTGCCGAAGGTTTTGACATTAGCACTTCTGAAGTAAAAAAACTTCGCCCTTACCTTGAGCAATTCTCATTTTCTTGGCTCTTTTTAGGTATTCCAAAAGATGTTTTAAGTGAAGTGGAAGCCGTACTAGGCCGAAAACGCTCTCGCCAGCTTATCGCACTATTTACTAAATAATATAGGAAGCCCGAAAGTCAGTAGTTGACTTTCGGGCTTTTTCCTTCCTATACGTGGGATTTTGACCCAAAAATATTCGTCCTCATTTAAAAGTACAATCTCTCAAAACCAACCTAAGAAAATCTTTTTCCTTTGCGAAACAAAATATTGATTTTCAATATTGGGAATTTTATAATTATGGATAAGAAAAGAAATAATCTCTTAGTTACAATGTTGTCGATGCCATTGATTTATTTTCCATTTTAAAATACAAAACAAGGAGTTGGATTTTAAATGAAGAAAAGACTAGCAACAACAGTTTGTGCTTTAGGATTATTGCTTAGTGCAGGTATAGCAAGTGCAGGGACAAGTCCTATCAGCTATGCGAAAGAACTGCCACGGTTTTCTGGAAATATTAATTTAGCAACAGGGACAAAAGATACGAATAGTCAGTCAAAGGTGGAAAACTCTATAGTTGGTCAAAATTATACCGCAAATATGTGGATTGTAGATGCTAGAGGAGCAAAAGTATCAGCAACAGCTACAAGGGTAGGTGACAATGATACACGTACCTTCACAGTAGATCAAAGCGCTGTTGGTAACAGCGTAACGCTTGTAGCAGAAAATCGTAGTAGAGTGCCTGTTAGAGTGGATATTACAGGAAGATTTTATCCAGATATTTAAAATAAAAGCAAATAGCAGATTAAAAATAGCTCTACTTTAGTAATTTACTCACTTTGCGAATTTTGCTGAAATAAGTAACTAAGAGGAATGTACCTCTTTTCTTTAAAACCTATTGTAAAAATACTATTTTGTAATTTTTAGATATAAACTCATTGAAAGTGAATCTTTTATCTATCGTCTAGGATAGGGTTGTCTATCTTAGGACAACCCTTTTTTTATTTTAGAAAGGAAGATAGCGATGCTACTTGAATATAAAAAGTTATTTAATAATAAAAACTTTTATCTTAGTATTTGTGCCTTAGTATTGCTTGTTGTCATTGCTGTATGGATAGGCGTTAAAGAACATAATGAAGAATATTTATTAACAGAGACAATTTATAATCAACACTATGAAAAACCTATTGTTGATGATGTTCTTAATTTCGTATCTCCGCATAAACAATGGCTCGGTTTTACTAATAATTTCGCATCTCAATTGTATTATTTAATATTTCCGTTGTTAATTTCTATTGCACTTGTGGATTCCATTTATCGCGAAAGAAAAAGCGGCTATCAACATTTTATTTTTATGCGTATGGATAGACGAAAATATTATACTGCAAAGTTTGCTACTACTTTTACCACTGCCTTTTTTTTGTTCGTACTGCCACTATGTATAGGTGTAGTACTTGTTAATATATTTACAAATCACTGGGATTACACAGCCTATGCTACTAGCTATAAAGGCTTTGTTGAAGGGACATTACCAATTCCGGAAAATGCATTAAGCGTTTTTAAAGGAGATATCCGATTACTTTTTTCAGATTTATTAAGCATGTCTCCATATTTATATACCCTTGTCTTTTATATCATCGGAGGTTTATTTGCAAGTTCGTATGTTTGTATGGGTTTAGCACTTTCTATGTTTATTAAAAATTACTATCTATTAGTTTTTATGCCGCAAATTATCTATACAAGTATTTGGTTTTTAACCGCATATACTCCTGCATTGGCTCCATTTCATTTCATAAGTCCTAACCCTGGGGCAAGAGGAATTTCTATTACAATTATGGTTACTGAATTTCTGTTGCAAATAATACTGACATTTGCCATTTACTTAATTGGGATGAAGAAACATGAAGATGTATTATAAGTACTTCACCTATTGCCTACAGGATATTCACTTGAAAAAATTGCTCTTTTGGATTGTGGCATGTTTTATGATAACGGTACATTTACTTGAGGTATTGCCTATTATGTCAGTGGCAACAAGATGGCATACGGTGAAAGATTTTATATTAGCCTCTCTTTATGAGTATTTCTATATTCCTATTTTTTTAATATTATTAGCGCCCTTTTCATCTAAAGACAATGATTGGCTATTGCTTAGAAGATATCGCCACCGCCAGCAATTCGCTTCGTATAAAGTTTGCTTCGTTTTTATGGTGACTGCGTTTTTTACAGCGATTGTTTTCGGAAGTAGTATGTTGAGCACATCGCTAGCAAAGTGGCTTTTTTCACCCTATATCACAAATTACAGTGCCCTATTATTATATGTGCTTGAGCCTAAAGAAAACGGTTCATTGCTTTACTTTATCTATATGTTTTATTGTATTACGGCTATTTTTGGGTTGCTTTATATCGTGTTCCAACAACTTCTCAAAAATAATTTCATTAGTGCGATTGTAGTAATGGTTCTTGGCATGTTGGATCGATATATAGAGCACTTTGTGTATATTGCCTTTCATAACAGTGAATTAACGTCACCTTTAAGTACATTCTTTATATTAGTTGCCGTTATGGTATTGCTAATCAATGCCATTCATTATTTAGTCAATAAACTAGACTTTTACGTGCGAGATGATGATTCATGACAACATTTTCGTTAGAGTGGAAACTACTGCGAGAAGATGCCCTTAAAATTTGTTGTATTTGTATCGTCTACCCATTATGTACTACTTTATTGCTCCTCTATATGACATCACTTTTTGATGGCATGACATTGCGCCAAGCATTTACTGCCCTTTTGGGACAAGTGGAGGAACTTACTTGGATGTACTGGACTTTGCTATGGTTTGGCTATGTGCTTTTAATTCAAATTATTTGGAAGCCTCGCTCCACTTCTTTTTCATACAATATGCTTTTACGCTATCCCAAAAAAAGCTGGTTTAGGCTTAATCGGCTGCTAATCTTACTTATATTTACTGCATGCTATGTCGCAATCACTTATATTATGAGCTTTTTCCTTTTTTTAAAAGCTCACGTGACACTACAATTCGATATCTTAATTGTGCTACAGGCATTGATTCTGTGCATTAATATGTACTGTCATGCTTTGCTATGGAAAATAATCGAATTATTGTTTTCAGGTAAAATTGCATCTGTGCTACTGATCGTTCTATTTTTTGCGGGTATTAAGCAATCCGCTCCTTATATTCCTTTCTATTATGGGCTAATGGGAAATTTCGACGCAAATATGTTCGCTATCATTTTAGTGATGGAAGGGCTATTGATTTGTGTTATGTGTTTATTCATTGTTCGAATCGGTTTAAAAAATGATTACTTATAGGGAGGTCGTGCTATGTCCATTGAAGTATCAAACGTTTCCAAATTGATAAAAAAACGCACGGTGCTACAAAACATTAATTTCCAGCTAGAGCGTGGGAAAATTTATGGCTTTGTCGGTCATAATGGTTCTGGAAAATCGATGTTATTTCGCGTTATTTGTGGCTTAGTAAAACCGAGTGTCGGAACCGTCAAATTATTCGGGGATGTGTTACATCGAGATATTTCATTTCCTAAAAGTGCAAGTGTTATCCTTGAAAAACCTGGATTTTTAGAGCATTATTCAGGGTTTTCCAACTTGAATTTTTTAGCATCGATACGTAAGCAAATTACTGACCAAGAGATAAAAGCTGCGCTATCAAAAGTAGGTTTAGATCCCGAAGATAAACGCCCTGTTAAAGCATACTCTCTTGGGATGAAGCAAAAACTAGCGATTGCACAAAGCATTATGGAAGCACCCGAATTAATTTTACTAGATGAGCCAATGAATGCTTTGGACGAAGATTCTGTCCAAAATGTTTATAACATTATTAACGCTGAAAAACAGCGAGGTGCTACCATATTATTAACTTCACATAATAAAATCGATATTGAGTCCTTATGTGATCAAGTTTATAGGCTGAGCGAAGGCGTGTTAATTGAATCCCCTTGAGCTAGTCTACGAATCATCAAAGCTTTATATTTCAAACACGTATAAAACCTCCATTTTGACAAAGTTCAAAATGGAGGTTTTTATTTATTTACTCTTCCCAAAACAAGTCATCTAATGTTTTATTTAACGTTTTGCAAATCGCAAGACATAAATTTAACGTCGGATTATATTTACCCAATTCGATTAAACCGATTGTTTGTCGAGTAACCCCTACTTTTTGCGCTAAATCTTCTTGTGACAGATCATGTTCTATTCGAGCCATTTTTAATCGGATGTTTTTCATGCTATTCACCATTTGTTAATCTTCTAGATTTTTTTGTACGACTTGGTCGCTTTTCTTTTTAGCAGCCATATAAGATAAACCTAAAAACCCTGCAAAAAGTGGCACATAGATAATGAGCGATACTAAAAATACAACGAAGAAGTATTCGAATGCTTGTTTTGTGCTGTCTGCATAGCTGATTGCACTATTAAGACCGAAAACAATTGCAAATAATAAGCCAATCACTATGCCATAAATAATATTTTTCGTACTTAATTTTACTTTACTGTTACTATCGTGAACCTCTATCTCATCTGTCAATATGCCAAGATAAGCCGTTCTCACATAATAATAAGCAGATGATACAAAGATAATCAACCATTCTGTTAATACGTTGTCCAAGGACACACCCATTTTAATGAATTTTATGAGGATAGATATTGAACAGACAATCATAATCAATACATAAACTTCTTTGTATATTTTATTTTGTAAATTTTTCACACGTTCATCCACTTGCTTCTTCTGTTTCGCAGCCATCATTTGCCTCCATTCGTTTTATTAATTTTATTATATGAAACAACATTGCTTTTTGCAACATATAAATTGCATAAAGTTATTTATAATTTACACAATGCAAAGTGAGATGCTTGAAAGGAATGAAAAAGGCACATTTTTATGTGGAAAATGTGCCTTTCTTTTGCTATTGATGCCATTCATAGATAAACAGCTGTTGTGTTTTATATAATACGCTACGCCTTATCGATAGGCTCTAGCGCTAACCCATACTTGCTTTTATAGCTTTCCTGCTTTTATCCATAACCAAATGCGGTAACTATCAAATACTGACACGAAGAAAAGTACAATCATCAATATCACGTAAATCGATAATCTATTTATCTCTTGTAAGTCTTCACCATTCATCACTACCCAAACGGATAAACCGCAAAGCATTATGTAACAAAATAGATTAGGAATAATTCTTACGATTCTTAGCCTTTTGTTTTTCAAAATTATTCCCCCTTAACAAAAAGAAACATCGAAATTTCAGCACCTTGCTGGCTAACATTTTTATCTGTAACTGTTATTTGCCAAGCTAAATTTTAATAATCATTCATAGTTATTACTAATTGGTTCCAAATCAAATCTATGTATTTTAAACATTGTGCTCACTTCACATGAAAAAATCACTCTATTTAGAGGACTTCTGAGTTTCAAAAAAGAGAAACATAAAAAATGTTTCTCTTTTTCAATTATTTCTCCCAAAGCTCAATACGTCTGCCCTCTGGATCTTCAATCCAAATAAACTTACCAAATTCACTCACTTCTTTTTCCTTTACAAGCGGAACACCCATTTTTTCTAGATGTTTCATGCTGTCCTCCATATTTTCTACTTGAAAGTTTAGCATCACTTGTTGTGCTAGTGGAAAATAGCCGTCATCTTGAGAAAAGAGCGAAAAAATCGTTTCGTTCCCTTCTTGTGGCGTAATAATGGTACCATTCCACTCGTTAATATCCATATTGAGCACTTCACTGTACCATTTTTTGATGTCCTCTATATTTCTGGTTCTCCAAAAGATTCCGCCAAAGCCCTTAATATTCATAAAAGTCACCTTCCTATTCATCATAATTACATTCTCGTTTTATAATCGAATTCCTTCTTAGCGACTAAGCAATCAGTTTCGCAAACCAGGCGACATAATGTGCTCCAGGTATAAATAAAACTTGCGCCAAAATGGTGCCTAAAAATCTCGAAGTCATCATCATCACAGACGCTCTTTTTAAATCTAAATAGCTACCGCGCTTATTGATGACATCATCAGCCAGTATGGATATTTTAGGGTCAATGAAAATAATTAACAGAATTGTCGCCACTCCATTGATTAATCCAGAAGCCATAGCAGCAGTAGTTCCTAATTCGGGTACTAATAATCCAGCATAAATAGCTGATAAAACCCCAATCGTATAAATCGCTGTAATAACAATATTAATAATAAATAATTTGACTGGAATATCCCTTAACCCAATGCCCTTTAAATAACTAAAGCTCGGCTTACGAATATGCTTAATGCCCCGTCTAACATATTCAAACGTCAATCCTTTTTTCAATAAGGCAGGGATTGAACCTCTTTCCTCAGCTAAATGAATAATCCCGCGGGAAAAAATGGCTACGAATGTTGGCAGTAATAATATCCCCAATAGCGTACCGATTGATGCCGCTCCAATTATAAAGCGAAACTGATTTTCTACAAAGGTTAACGTATTGTCAGCGGGTGCAGTATCGACTAAACTCCCTGTAAACGGTTGTTGCATCATATTCGCTAACCTCGAAACCATGACCATCACATTAAAAAGAGATAAAGCAGATGCGAGTAATTTTACTCGTGCTCCCGATAAGCGCACTGCATACGCAAGTGTCTCGATTGAATGAATGATTAAAATAAATAAAGCAATCATGATTAATTTGTCTGTTATGATATCCATTCTCTATACCTACTTTTATCTTTCCCATTATTTCACATGTAGACGTTTAAATTGGTTATATAGTTGCGAAATGATTTAAATATCCGCGTTATTATAAAAAAACGTAGCCAAACACAAATTTCTTTGCATTTGACTACGCTCCTCTTACTCTCCTCGTAGGGCATCAATCAGCTCAGGCTTAAATTCACCACTACGTAACATGTCAATTTCATATTGATAAGGTGCTGTTTTTGATTTAGCATCACTATTTAAAGCAACAAATGGCGTTTCTAAAATTTTAGGCACATCCATTAATTGAGGATGATGCACGACGTATTTTAACGCGTCAAATCCAATATGACCAAAACCGATATTTTCATGGCGGTCTTTCCCTGCGCCACGAACGTTTTTGGAATCATTTATATGAAGGACTTTAATGCGATCCACACCGATTAGTTTATCGAACTCGTTTAACACTCCATCGAAATCTTCGACAATATTATAGCCTGCATCATGCGTATGGCATGTATCAAAGCATACTGAAAGTCGTTCATTATGGGTTACACCATCAATAATTTTTGCAAGTTCTTCAAAAGAACGACCACATTCTGTTCCCTTACCTGCCATTGTTTCTAATGCAATTTGCACGGGATAGTCTTGCGAAAGCACTTCATTTAAACCTTCAATAATTTTAGCAATACCTGCATCTGCTCCTGCGCCTACATGGGCACCCGGATGTAAAACAATTTGTGTTGCTTCTAATGCAGCCGTGCGTTCAATTTCTGATTGTAAGAAATCAACACCAAGGCGGAAAGTTTCAGGTTTTTCTGTGTTTGCAATATTAATAATATAAGGGGCATGTACAACAATATTCGTCATGCCATGCTCTTTCATGTGTAGTAAACCATTCATAATATTAAGATCTGCAATAGGTTTTCGACGCGTGTTTTGTGGAGCACCTGTATAAATCATAAAGGTGTTCGCACCATAAGAAAGAGCTTCTTTACTAGAGCCGAGCAGCATTTCTTTGCCGCTCATTGAAACGTGTGAGCCAAGTAACATCGTTACGCCTCCTTATTTTTTGCCGCGTGCTTTAATGCGACGTTCGCGTTTTTTAATTTTTTCCATTTCCCATTTCATATTACGTTTGTAGCCTGGTTTTACTTTTTTCGGCTTACGCACTAACGATTTTGCTTTCGCATCAATCTCATTTTCGTGCTTCACGCGGTTTTTACGGGCATGACGCTCTTTTAGTTCAGACCATTCACCATCTTTGACATCCTTTTGTACAAATGGAATACCCATTTTCTCAACGCGTGCTAATGCATCCTCGTCTGAAGGCTCAAATAATGTAATCGCTGTTCCTTTATTGCCTGCACGAGCTGTTCGACCAACACGGTGAATAAAGAATTCTAAGTCTTCCGGAATTTCGTAGTTAATGACATGTGAAATTCCTTGAATATCGATACCGCGCGCAGCAAGGTCTGTTGCCACGATATATTGATATTCTAAATCACGAATTTGCTTCATCATTTTTTTACGATCACGCGGCGTCAAATCACCATGAATTTGACCACAGCGAACCCCTTGCTCGTTTAAATAGCCAGCAACTTGCTCTGCTGTTTTACGAGTATTCGTAAAGATAACCGCTAAAAACGGATTAATACCTTCAATGACATCTAGTAAACGTCTGTTACGTGATTTCGAACGCACTGGTACAAGGACAAAGTCAATTCCTTCTGCTACTGGACGTTTATCGTTCATATGAATGTGAACAGGGGCTTCCATATATTTTTTTAAGAATGGCTGTAGACGTTCTGGAATTGTTGCAGAGAACACGAACATTTCAAGCTTTTCTGGCATTTGAGAAGCAAAGCCATCAATCTCTTCGATAAAGCCCATATCGAACGCTAAGTCCGCTTCGTCCACAACTAACATTGGTGCCGTATGCACAAATAACGCTTGAGCTGAAACAAGATCACGAATACGTCCTGGTGTACCAACAACGATTTGTGGTTGCGTTTTTAACTTATCAATGGAGCGTTGTTTGTCCGTACCCCCAATAAATAATTTCGCTTGAATGTCTGTTCCTTCTATTAATTGATTTAACGCATCAAAAATTTGTTGAGCAAGCTCTCGTGTTGGCGAAGTAATAACAGCTTGTACTTCTTGCTTGTCAACTTGAATGCGTTGCACGATTGGAATAAGGAAACTATGCGTTTTTCCTGTCCCAGTATGTGCTTGACCAATCGCACTTTTCCCTTTTAGGATAAGTGGAATAATTTCCTTTTGTATTGGTGTTGGTTCTGTGAAGCCTAGTTTTGCAATTGCGTCCTGCAAAAATGGCTGAAAATTATAATCAGTATATTTTGACATAATTCGTTCCTCCTTACATCTTTCCCATTGTACCATGATTCGGCTTTTTAGGTATGTTTCCTTACTATTAACATAAGCATTTACAATATTCTCTTGTTTTTATCATCGATGCAACGCTAACCTTTAACAAACTTACTTTAATTATGCGTTTTATGCAATGAAAAATGTAAAGTGTGAATAATGCAAAAAAGATTAGATAGACTTTGTGTATTTTTTATGGCAATTCTCCCTAACTAATGCTTTAAAAAATGTGCACATGGTAAAACAAATGATGAAGATAGGAGGTTGCTAGCTGGATGATATAAAGCAAGAGCTATCCGTGTAGAAAACTTGGAGGAGCTTACCATTGCTCCTGGAAAAGTAAAATTAAAGTACATGGGACAGGAATTAGTCGCAGCGATTTTCATAGGTAAACAGCTGAACCCATCATCGAACAACTCAATAAAATCGAATCATCTTTTCCATTACTATTAAAATAAGCGCCAACACTATTACATTTTACGAGTTATAGAAACCACTAAGCACTATTCAGACAGTCCCCTCTCCCGTATAACACAATCCTTATGTACATTTCATAAGATTTCTCCATACTATTATATGACCCCATTTAATCAAAACTTCCGCAACTTAAAGTGTCTTTGTCGAACGCTAACATAAGCGTCTGCATATCATATCTATAATCAGGTATGTCATCAATGAAAAGCATACAATGAAAGGAGATCATTATGGTATTTAGACCACCTTATCAACAATTCCCTATGTATCCGGGTGGCATGCAAATGCATGGGCAAATGCCTGCGCAAATGCCCATGCAAATGCGGATGCCAACACCTCCACAGATGCCACCACAATCCTTTTACCCGCCTGGAGGATTTCCTCAACCACGAATTCCAGGTAATTTTCAAATGCCCGGTGGAATGAGGGGGGCGCTCGGAGGACAAATGCCAACACCACCCGTACAGGAGCCTTCTAAAATCGGTTCATTTTTACAGCAGGCAAATAGTCTGTTTAATTCTGCCAAAACGTATACCCCTTATATACAACAAGCAATGCCGATGGTAAAAAATATTCCTTCACTTTTAAAACTGTATAAAGGTTTTTCAGGGCTCCCTGCTGCTGGTGCGGTAGCTGGCGCGGCGGCTGGTACTGCCGCTGCTGCAAGTGAGGCTGCTGCAAGTAAAGGAGCGGGTTCAAGTAAAAGTAGACGTGCATCCCAGCAAAGCGCATCGACTACTCCAAAACAACCCATTCCATCCAAGCCGCGAATTTTCCAGCCGCCTATGGAGTGAAGGTTTCTTTGTATTCGGTGTGCCTGTCCGTTATAATGTAGGTAGGTAAGCTTGAAAGGAGTCACAACCATGCAAGTATTAAAAATTAATCCACGTGGCTATTGCTACGGTGTTGTAGATGCGATGGTCATTGCACGTAACGCCGCACTTGATAAAACATTACCAAGACCTATCTACATTTTAGGGATGATTGTGCACAATAAACATGTTACAGATGCCTTTGAAGAGGATGGTATCATTACACTTGACGGTGATAATCGCTTAGAAATTATTGAACAGGTCGAAACTGGCACTGTTATTTTCACGGCGCATGGTGTTTCACCTGAAATTCGTGAAATTGCGAAACGCAAAGGCCTAGTATCCATTGATGCTACATGTCCTGACGTAACAGTAACGCACGATTTAATTCGTGAAAAATCAGCTGAAGGCTATGATATTATTTATATCGGTAAAAAGGGGCATCCTGAGCCTGAAGGGGCAATTGGTGTTGCTCCAGACCATGTGCATTTAGTGCAATCTTCATCGGATATCGATGCATTAAACTTAACGAATGATAAATTGCTTGTAACGAACCAAACAACGATGAGTCAATGGGACGTTGCACATTTAATGGATAGTTTAAAAGAAAAATTCCCACATATTGAAGTTCATAAAGAAATTTGTTTAGCGACTCAAGTGCGTCAAGAAGCCGTTGCCAAGCAAGCAGGGGAAGCGGAACTATTAATTGTTGTTGGCGACCCTAAATCGAATAACTCGAATCGTTTAACGCAAGTATCTGTAGAAATTGCCGGTACACCTTCTTATCGTATTGCAGACGTTTCAGAGCTTAAAATTGAGTGGTTAAAAGGCATTAATACCGTTGCAGTCACTGCCGGTGCCTCAACACCAACACCTATTGTTAAAGAGGTTATTTCATTCCTTGAGCAATTTGATGAACATGATGAAACGACGCATACTATCCAACGGACGGTTACACTTGATAAAATTTTACCAAAAATTAAAACGCCTAAACCTGTCGATAAAATTTTGCCTTACTAATGTTAACTCCAAGGTGATGGCGGTTGAAAAAAGAGAAAAAGTGTTAGATTGACTACTCATCAATCTAACACTTTTTTGCTGTGCACATTGTTGTCCCCTACTGCTTGCTTTTTCTTCTGGCATAAAAATGGCTTCTCATTCGGAAAAAATCCTCTTCGCTTTTCAGCGAGCACAGTGTATGTCGTAACCCTTGCTTTCTTGCGGAATATATTCTAAATTGTGTGAGTGCCTGGCACCTTAAAAATCATTTACTAAAATAATAATTAATAGGACGACCGATGCCACCATAATGGACATCCATCGTGATTTCCTGTTGCTTTTCTAGATAATCTAAATATCTTCTGGCAGTTACGCGTGCAATGCCCACGCCACTGGCGACTTCTTCTGCCGATGCCCCATCTACCGATTGCAAGTAATGTACTACTTTCTCCAGTGTCGCCCGATTAAAGCCCTTTGGTAAATTTTTTTCGGACTTCCCTTCATGAACTGGCTCAGCCTTCTCATAGCCATTATGATAATGGAATAACTGATCAAGCTCTCCTTGCGTTAGTCCCCGTTCCGTTTGTGTTTGTTGCTTAAATCGCTTGTAGTTTTCAAGTGTTCCTTGCACTCGCTCAAACGAAAATGGCTTCATAATATAATCAAAAACACCGAGATGTAATACTTGTTTGACCGTTTCCATATCATTCGCTGCAGTTACAGTAATGACATCGACAGCTATGTTCAGTTCACGAATTTTCCTTAAAGTTGTGATCCCATCTTGTTCTGGCATAAAAATATCCATAAATACTAAATCTGGTTGTAGCGTACGAATTTTATTAATCCCATCCACACCATTTGAGGCTTGCCCAATTACTGCAAAGCCAGCAACTTTTTCAATAAATTGGCGGTTTACTTCCCGCACCATCGGATCATCCTCTATTAATAACACATTTAGTTGCGTCACTGCCAAGCCTCCCTCTCACTTGCAATCATTCACACTAAGGATGATAAAATGTTAATAAAAAGCTCGTCCCTTTATGCGGTTCACTCATTACTTCAATTTCACCCTGTCCTTTTTGTACAATCTCTTTAATTAAATATAGTCCAATACCTCGACCTTTTTTTTCTTTCGTCGAATAGCCATTATCAAAAATATGCGCCTGTACTGTTTCCGTCATGCCAATGCCGTTATCTGTTACTAAAATCGCTAAGACGTCTTCATCTTCGTCTACTGAAATATGAACAATCTTTTCGTCAACAGGACTCTCTTTTAAGGCATCAAAAGCATTTTCGATTAAATTGCCAAATAAAATGACAAAATCATGATGGTCTAAATTTTTCGGGAATGTTGTTAGACGACTCGCACGGTCTATTTCCAGTGTAATACCAAGTTCTTTTGCATGAGCAATTTTACTAAGTAATAAACCCGAAATATTTTCATTTTTAATGCGCTCATTTAAAAAATTCGTAATTTCGTCATGTTCTTCCTTTACTTGCGTTAAGTAAGAAAGTGCTTGGTCATGATGCCCAAGCTGTAAAAGACCCGCAATGGTATGCAATTTATTTTTATGCTCATGCGTTTGCACGCGCAATGCTTGGACAAATGCCTTTACGCCGGTTAATTCCTCCGCTAGTTTTTTCACTTCTGTCCGATCTTTAAACATCGCTACTGCACCTACTGTTTCACCATTGACCTGTATTGGAATACGATTGCTCATAATACTATGGTCATTGATATACAGTTCACGGTTATAAATAGGACGATCAAGCGCTAAAATCTCCGGTAAACGTGTATCTGGTAACACCTCGAAAATTTTCTTGCCGATTAATGCCGACGGTCGCTCTGCTACGCCTAATATATCACAAGCCTTTTCATTAAAAATTGTAATCGTTAAATCATTATCAATGGCAATAATTCCTTCATGCATGGCGTTAAATGTTTCCGTACGTTCCACATACATTTTCGCAATTTCGTGTGGCTCTAAACCAAACATTTGTTTTTTCATATGGCGTCCTAATGTGTGAGCACCCCATGCACTAAATAATAATGACAATACAACTGTAATGATAAGCTCTTTTTGGATAGACAAGAGCAGTTCGCTAACAGTTAATACACTATAGCCTACAATAACTACGCCAATTTGACGTCCTTTATCACTCATAATGGGTACGAAAGCACGCACCATATCGCCATGTTCGCCATGGGCAATCGATGTATAATAATGTTCAGAAAATGCCGCATTGAGGTCACCTGACTGTGAAATGGTGCCGATTTCCTGCGCATTTGGGTGAGAATACTTACGCCGCTTCATATCGAGCACAACGATATATTGTGCGCCATTAATATCACGAATTTCTTCCACAACCGGATTAATACGTTGGGTCGCTTCTGCAAAATCACTATTGGTAATTACTGCTTTCATTTCTGGTAATTGCGACACTGTTTTGGCAACAAGTGATGCCTGTTGTGCCAGCTTTTCTTTTTGCTCATTCATAACAAAGCCAAGCAAAAACGTGCCACCGATACTAAAAGACAGCAACAGGATAAAAAAAGTAAGAGACATGATTTTGCCCTTCATCGATAATTTTTGAAATTTCAAGATCATTGCCTCCTTCTTACTATATTTTAGCTTACTTCCTATGTTAGAATAACAAAAACATGTGAAAATACGAATCAATTGGGTGTATTATATGAAAAAATTTATTATAGGAACGGCCGCAACCGTTTTGATTTTAACCATTGTATTTAGTATACAGCAAGGTTTATTATTTTCGACAACACTCCCCTATGACGATGAGCAAACAGGACTCGACACTCAAATCACCATTCATTTGAGTCACGTTGTCGCTGAGAACACACCGAAAGGTCAAGCTGCAACTAAATTTGCAGAACTTGTAGAGCAAAAAACAAATGGCCAAGTTAAAGTGCATGTTTATCCAAATGCATCATTATATAACGATGAAAATGAATTCAAAGCTTTACAAGATGGGAAAGTGGAGATGATTATCCCTACTTATTCTAAAATGACTTCCTATGTACCTGATTGGCAAGTGCTTGACCTCCCTTATCTGTTTCATACAGATGATGAAGTGCATGAAGTACTAACAGGCCCAATCGGTGAGCAATTACTAGATGAGCTCAAGCCTTTTAATGTAAGAGGTCTCGGCTTTTGGCACAATGGCTTTAAGCAATTAACCGCGGAGCATCCTATTCATACATTTGAGGATTTACAAGGCTTACGCATACGTACAATGCCAAGTAAAACGCTTGAAAAGCAATTCAGCTTAGCCGGTGCTACGCCAGTGCCGATTTCCTTTAGCGAAGTATTTACTGATTTAGAAACGCATGCCATCGATGCACAAGAAAATACAGCCTCTAATATTTATTCAAAAGGTTTTTATAAAGTACAAAAAAATATGACAGTAACCAATCATGGCATTTTAGGTTATTCAGTTTTAATGAACGAAAAATTTTGGGAACAGCTATCGCCAAAAATTCAAAAGCAGCTGATGGAGGCGATGAAAGAAACAACAGAATGGCAATTTAAGCAAGCAGTTCTTATAAACGCTGATGATTTACGGAAACTGCAGCAAGAAGATGATTTTAACATTTATACGATGACTGACAAAGAACGTCAACGCTGGCAAGAACAACTTGCACCTGTCTACGACTTCTACCGTGCAAATGTAAAACAGCCGCACATATTAGCTGAAATCCAAAAGATTATCACTCCATAACACTTTTGGTCATTTTGACTACATCCTCACTTTTTGTGGGGATTTTTTTCTTTGTATTATAATAGTTTCACGATTTTCCAATCTACTATAAAACAGCCTCAAACCGTTGATACATCTAACTTCCCTAACCTTCTAAGGCAAAATGAACAAAATGAACAATAGAAACTTTACGGCCATAAAAACCATTGTCGGAAAATTTCAGCTATGATGGTCACATGAAAGCGTTCACATAGTTCACATTTTTTTAGGGGGAAGTATTATGCGTATAAATTTTAAAAACTTAACGGTACAAGTGCTCATTGCCATTGTCCTTGGGATTATTGTCGGTGCTGCATTTCCAGAGTTCGGTGCTAGCTTAAAAATATTAGCGGATATTTTTATTAAATTAATTAAAATGCTCATTGCACCTATTATTTTCTTAACCGTAGTGATCGGCATTGGTAGTATGGGTGATGTGAAAAAGGTCGGCAAAATTGGTGGTAAAGCATTAATTTATTTTGAAATTGTTTCTACGTTCGCCCTTGCGATAGGTTTACTCATTGTGAATATTATTCAGCCTGGTAAAGGGTTTAATACAGATGCAGCTAATGCGGCAGATGTTACACAATATACAGAGCAAGCGGCGGCTGCTGAGCATGGGTTCGGAGCCTTTATTATGCAAATTATCCCTGATAATGTTGTCGGTGCCCTTGCAAATGGCGAATTATTGCCTGTATTATTTTCTGCTGTTTTATTTGGTTTAGCGGCAGCTTCAATTGGTGAACCAGCTAAACCTGTTATCAAGTTTTTTGAGCAAGTAGCAGATATTTTCTTTAAAATTGTTAATATGGTGATGAAAATTTCTCCGATTGGTGCATTCGGTGCCATGAGTTACACAATTGGCAACTTCGGTATTAAATCACTTGGGAACTTAGGGTTCTTAATGTTATCTGTTTATATTACGATGTTTATCTTTATAGTTGTTATTATTGGCTTGATCACACGTTACTTCGGCTTTAGTATTTTTAAGTTTATTAAATATATAAAAGATGAAATTTTCATCGTTATCGGTACATCTTCTTCTGAATCTGCGCTTCCTTCGATGATGCGCAAATTAGAAAATTACGGCTGTTCGAAACAAGTTGTTGGTCTTGTTATCCCAACAGGTTATTCCTTTAACTTGGACGGCACTTCGATTTATCTTTCGATGGCGGCTATTTTTATCGCACAAGCATATGGCGTTGATTTAGATATTTGGCATCAGCTTACTTTACTTGCTATTTTAATGTTAACTTCGAAAGGTGCTGCCGGTGTAACCGGCTCAGGCTTTATTACACTTGCTGCAACACTTGCTGCATTCCCAATGATTCCTGTAGAAGGGATTGCCCTGTTAATTGGTGTCGATCGCTTTATGTCAGAAGCTCGCGCTGTAACCAACTTAATTGGTAATGGTGTTGCAACAGTAGTCGTTTCAAAAATGGAAAAAGAATTTGATCCTGAACAAGAAAAACGTGCACTATCAGGTGAAGTGATTCACAACTCATAAAAGATTAGAAGCTGGGACAAAAGCGAAAAAGTGTTAGATTGACTTCCATCAATCTAACACTTTTTGCTATGCCATTGATGTTTGCTACGGCGGTACTTTCCGAGAGAGCACAAGTTGCGCTGTGTACATTCATAGCCCAAGAAAGAATAGCTAGGATTTTACTAAAATATAGATTGCTATTTTAGTTTAAAAGCTTAATACCACGCTTTTTCAGAAATTTTTTCGTCAATAGAATGATACCACCACTTACGAATGCTATTCCCTAAAACGAGGTGCCTAAAATAACGACTGGGGAACCTATAAAAAGGAAAGCCACTTCGGTATGACTTTCAGCTACATATCTCCCCCCCTAGTTTCACCTTTTCGAATGTCATTTTCATATAAGACCATCCATATATACTAAAAAAATATATTAAATGTATGAACAACGAACAAAATAATGCCTAGTACCGTTTTCATATCAAACTCCTCCCAGTTAACTGATTCACAGGAGGGAATCTACCGTCACTCCCTTATATATGTAACAAATAACTATATTAATATATTTTTGATATTTTTTTACTTAAATTCCATTTAATTTTATTCGCAATCCAAAAGAAAACCGAAACTCCTATCAATGTCGTTTTATTACATCCATATTAGAAAAACTATTGTCCACGAATAATAATGAAACCTCCAATCGAACTTACTCGTATAGTAAGTAGATTGGAGGGTATTAAATGGCAATATTTACACTTACATATCCAAAAGCAACTGAAAGACTTTCAACATACCCCATTGTCAATAGTGACAATGAAGCTGTCTGTGTTCTTCAACAAGTTCAGCGTTCAAATATCGGAAAAATACTTAACGCAGCCGCTCTAGTAGCCGTCCAACAATCGCTACCATACCGCTATGAAACAAGGACGCCACAAGGGAAATTGCTTTTTCAAGTACGTTCAACACTACTAACACAAGGTGTCAGTCATCAAATCATTATGCCTGATGGTAGTAGTATTCCTATTCAACGAAAAACTGTGCAATTATTAGAGTCTTCTTATTCCTTTACAATGGATGGTCTTGTTTTTCGCTTTGAGCAAGATTTTACTTCAACGGCTTATTTATATTGCAATGATGAAAAAATAGCGAGTGCCCATTTTGTTGAAAATGGGATAGTACGGGAAGGAATTGTCTATAAGCTATTCCAGTCGGATGATCCTTACTTCGTAGCTTTACTAGCTTCACTTTTTCAAACATTATTTGCACTACGTAACTAGCGAAGCTTATGCTATAATTTGAGTCATTCTATATAAATGTGAGGTAACGTATGAACGGTCAAAATAGAAAAGATATTCATCCTGGTTTAGAGGTTAATATTATTCTGAAAAAAGATCAGCGCACAGGTGTTAAAACAAGAGGATTTGTGAAAGATATTTTAACCAATTCTTCGCACCATCCACATGGTATTAAAGTTCGCTTAACGGATGGCCAAATTGGAAGAGTATGCGAGATTATCCAAAAATAATTGCGTCGCAGACAGAGCTCTTGGAAAAAAGTGTGAGATTCATTATAGCGAATCTCACACTTTTTCTTTACGTAGTTACTCACTAAGCCCTGCTAACAACAAATTGTGTGAGAATTGTTTGAGTGCCTGGCACTTTATATATGCACTTGCAAATCCTGAACATAAACAGCTGTTCCAGTAATGGCGATGTCCAAGTTGTTGTCGACTTTGTTAACGTGGACATGGACTCGTCCATCTTTCCCAAGCTCTTGTCCTTGTTCAACGATTAGTGTTTTAGGGTATGTTCCTTCACTGTCAATATACTTTGCATAATACGCCCCCATAACACCTGAAGCTGTTCCTGTAACGATATCTTGAATCGTTCCCGAGTAAGGGGAAGAAAAATGTCTCGCATGCATATCTGCTGTGTCATCCAATGCTTGTAAACAGAATGGATGCAGTGACGCAGTTGGCATTTCTTTTAATATAGATGGAAATGTAGCCGTTTGTGGATTCATTTTTTCAAAAGAGGCTAAATGTTGGACAGGTATTAATAATGTCCATAGCCCTGTGCTACCGTAAACAATGGGTAACTCAGAATGCAGTTCGTCTTCGTTTAAGCCAATTGACTGTGCCAGTGCCGCTCTAGAGCCATTAAAATCTTCAAATTGTGGTGTAGCATGCTGCATTGTTATGTATAGCTTATCCTCTTTTTCTTGCAAACGAATGGGTAATACCCCCGCTTTTGTTTCAATCGTTATGCTTGTTTTATTGCCTAGTCGTCCTTGTGTTTGTAATGCATAAATCGTCGCCATTGTGGCATGTCCACATAAATCGACTTCATGCCCTGGTGTAAAATAACGAATACGTATATCTGCTTTATCAGAGGCAATAGCAAAAGCCGTTTCATTGAAGCCGACCTTCTTAGCTATCTGTTGCATTTCATTTTCGCTATATTGATGTCCTTCGACTACAACGCCTGCAGGATTCCCCTTATTCGGCACAGTACTAAATGCATCATAATGTTGAACAGTTATTGTTTTCATAAACTTCCCCGCCTTGTCATTAGAATATAACCATCGAATTCATGGAAGAACTCCCCAATGTTATACAGCTATATTAGCATAACGTATTGGCGTGACCAATGCTAAATTTTCTTTTTTTTCGAAATTGTTTGGGTGCCTGGCACTTAAAAAAGCACTTAAAAAAGCATACTGGAAATACACCAGTATGCTTTATACAATCTATTATTACACTGTTTTTTAGCGAATTGTTTTTAATGCTGTTGCCCACGGAATAACTTGATCTAACATTTGGTTTACTGAATTGGCTTGCACATCTTTTGGTTTAAACACGTTGCCATTTTCAAAATCAGTAAATAACGACAGGGCAGGATGTACACGAACGTCTGCCACTAATAGTTCTCCCAGAATACCACGTAAATGTTCTGCCGCACGTGCACCGCCTACAGAACCGTATGACACAATACCTGCCGCTTTATGGTTCCATTCTTGCTGTAAGTAATCTAAAGCATTTTTTAAAGCTCCTGTAATGGAATGGTTGTATTCTTGCACTATGAATACAAAACCATCACATGCAGCAATTCGTTGTGCCCATGCTGCCGCACCTGAAGCATCACCACCTGGCTCTCCTAAAAGTGGTAATTTAAATTCAGCAATATCAATAATTTCATATTCAGCATCACGGCGTTTTTCTGCCAATTCTTTTACCCATTGACCAACTTGCGGACTTACGCGCCCTTCACGTGTACTACCTAAAATAATCCCAATTTTCAACATCACTATTCCTCCTATGCTTCCCTAAATATTGTATTGCTAATTGCATCTTTCTTCGGAGATTTTCAAAAAAACTGCGCTCTTACCCATGGTGTTCAGATAAACAGTACTCTATTCATCAAGCTATCTTTAAATTTGAACTCAAGATAAAAAACCAATGAATGATAGCGTGCCTTTACTTTGGGATTATTTATCTTCAATTCGAGATAAAATTACCATATATTACTTTTAGTTGTCAAATAATTCAGCTTTTTCTTTTATTAAGGCTGTTTTCGTATAGATTGTTGCTATTAAAACATAAAAACCAAGTTAATTTACATAAAGGTACGATTCCAGTTCTTTAACCTTGTTCCCGTCTAATTGGCGTGTCAGCCCGAATGTTTTGCCCTTTCCATCGTAATTTATTACAATGTCGAGATCGTGAAGCATTTCAGTGAAATACTGAAATGACTTTTTTAAGTCGTCATTGAACTTTTCCCTATCAGACTCTAGCATGTTCTGTCTCGATAAAACATATTCAAGATGTCCCATCCAAATTTGAAGCACATTTAAATTTTCAAAGTCCTTTTGAAGGTCGTCTCCTTGAACCCGAAAATATTTATATTCTGTAGTGAGACGTTTTGCCCTCGGATAATATTCGTTCACATCGGTTGTTTTGGGAACATCTTCGGCGTGAAAAGCAATCCAAGCTTTCAGCGTTGGTTCAATTCCATACTCGTTGAAGCCTTCAGGAGTTGAAACATCCTTCCACGCCTTCGGATCATTGACTTCTGCTACTGCTTTTACTTGTTCGACTTTGCTTTCTTCCTTCTGCTGCGGTGCTGCTAAGTTCGTACACCCAGTCAATAATACAATAGACAAAATTCCTGTAGATGCTAATTTTATTAGCTTCATAAAGCCGTCCCCCTATGATTGAATATCCTTATTATTAAACCTGCAAATTAACTATATTTTACCACAAAAAACCAATTTTCTTACTATCCTGCTCTGCTAGTTGAATAAAAACAATTTTTGAGTAAACAGCCTTTATTAAAAAGGAGAAACAATCTGCTAGCAATTGTTTCTCCTTTTGTTATTTATTTAATTTTAATTGGCCGCTCCAAAGCAACTAGCTCATCGTCAATAGCAGATAATTGACTATCCACTACATATTTCGCATCAGAAATCGCTGCATTATAAATATATGGTGCGATATTTTCTTTAATAAAATCAAATACTCTTTCCGCTTCAAATTCAGTAATATCTTCATCACGCTGATTATAGAAAAAGCGCTGAATATCAGCGATGATAAGCTCTTGTTGCTCTGTTGTTAATCGGATAAACATGTAGCCACTCCCTTTTTGCATTCCGTTAATCCAAGTATAGACTAAGGCAGCATTTTGTATAGTGGTCATTGCAATTTTTCAAATCCAAAGTCACTTCTTCGATTACTAGCCGTTTTCCCTCAATCATTTAAATTCAAACAAATTGATACTTCTATCACAAACATTGACGAGCCGTTCATCGTGGGTCGCAATAATGACACTCGCACCGTTTTGACTACATGTTTTTAATAGATTAATAATCATTTCTCTGTTTGATTTATCTAGCGAGGCTGTTGGTTCATCCGCAAAGATAATAGTGGCTTTCTTATAAATTGCACGCGCTACGCCTAGTCGCTGTTTTTCTCCTCCCGATAAAACAGCCGCCATATCTTGCCCTCTTCCACCGAGTCCAACTGTATGTAGGATTTCATCAACAACCTTTGTTTTCGCTTGTCGCTTATTTAATGTCACATTATAACGGACGTTTTCATCTTCAATGATGCCATAGTCTTGATAAATAAATGCCGCTTTTTCTTTCCAAAAACTTGTTTTTTCTTTCTCCTTCCATTTACTAGCATTTTGATTTTCTATTAGAATATCCCCACTATTGACTGATTGAATAAGCCCTAGACAATTTAAAAGGGTTGTTTTGCCACTACCAGATGGACCCGTAATGGCAATCATTTCATTCGGGTTAACCTCTAAGGAAATATTAGAAAAAATCGTTTTTCCACTAATTTCAATGCCAATATTTTTTGTATGAATAATCATATCAATTACTCCTTTAGTACATTTAATTGTACCGATGACTCGTACGATAAAATGCTTGTTTTGCAGAATTCTTATAAGAAAGGTAACTTCCTATCCCATATAAAATTCCGACAAGCAAAGCAGATGAAAGTAATACGCTAAGTTGCACGTGGTGTACCAAATAACCAATTATAGAACCGACAATTGTTGTTAGAATGATGATAAATAATTGTCGCTTGAAAACCGGTCTAATAATCGATGTGTATGGTAAACCAAAGGTATGCAAGGTAAAAATACGTTTACCATTCGTGCCAGCCCATAGTCTGCCATTCAATACAGCAGTCAAAAACATTGTTACGAAAATGAGCAGTCCCGCTACAATATAGTAAACGTATTGCTGTTTAAACCTTTGAGCCGTTTCCAAAGCAATGTCTGCTATCCCATTAATCGACGTGATAGAAGGTTTCATAACGGAGTTAGCTAAAGCGGCTTGTAAATGAACTTCATCAAAAAAAACGATATTTCCACTAGAAGCTAAAGATATTAAGAACCCTTTCGTTTTTACAATGTCTGTTAGCTGACCATCTATCAGTATAACTAACGGATTTTCTGCTTGCACTGTTTCACCTGCCAAACCAACATTTGGTGGTAATGCAAGAAATTTCGTTCCCACATATTCGTAAAAATTTAAACCTTGCGCTGGATAAACATTATTATGTTTCGTCCATAACGGAATTTGCCCTTCTAAAAACGATGCCAATTCATCTGGTAAATCTTTAACATTTTTTGTAATGAGTTTCCCGCCCTTGCCTTCTGTTTCCACTCCTATTTCTAGCAAATCAATCCAAGCACGATCTGTCATAATAATATGATCATAGCCACCCATTCGATGTGGCTCTAAAAAAATCGCTTTATCAATAACGAAAGAAAGACTTAAATTTTTAGCCGCTTGCATTTTAGAAAAAAAGGCTTCTACCTCGGGAAGTGTCGCCTCTTGTTCTAATGAATCCAAGTCAAACATGGATAGCCGAACGACATTGTGCATTTTGTCCCAAAGCGCATAGTCTTTTGACAGTTGATTGGTTATTAGCATAGATGTGATAATGGTCGGTATAACAATGAGCGATAAAATCATAACAAGAACATGACTTAGCTTTCCCATGACGGAAAACCGCTTTAACGGAATTTGTCTTTTCGCTATATGGGCAGCTTTTGGACTAGCAATTAGCGAAAGCAAGGCTGTGATGATACCAACAACAATCAAAAATAGCACTAGACAAAGTAGTAGACGATTGAATACCAATGGAATTTGTCGAATGTCCTTTATGACACCTACATAGCCTAATGAAATAAACAAACCTAGTAAAAATCCGACAAAGATAAAAGATACGATTGTCGTTGTATCCTCCACATGAATTTTCCCTGCTTTCACACCGCCTAATAATCGAATAGACCTTGCTTTTGCATGTTGAAATATCCAAGTAATAATGGTCGTTACTAATAACAGCAAGGAAGCAAGCACTGCATTTCCTATACCATTTTGAAATAAGTATGCATATAAAATTGTTAAATTAGATGGTTCTGGAACCCATAAAAGCCCAATTTGATGCTGTTGCGTCCAATGTTTCAGTGCTTCTTGGAAATCTTCCCCACCATTAAAAGCATAGATGCCTGCTAAAGAACGGGTGCCTATATCTACAGCAGAAAGCAATTCACCTGTTAAAGAAGATTCGAACCACTTAATCGCATTGTGCTCTATAAGCAATCCATGAAATGCTGGTTTAGCAGTCCCAAAATAAATAATATCTTTTTTGTTGTCATAGTTTTCGGGGTCAACAGAAGTTTTTACTACGATCGCTTTATATTGATCTGTTAGTTGATTAAGTTCCGCAACCAATTGATCTTTTGCTATCGTGGTTTCAGCAAGATTTAAATCAAATTGATTGGTAGTGCCTAATGGCAACCGTTGTTGGACAAGTGACGTATATTGAAAAATAAGCAGGGACAACATAATTACAGCAATCAATGATGTCAGTTGTATTGCTCTTTTAAGCATGACTCTCCTCCTTAATTGAGAAGCTTGGAAAGCCTACTGCGAAAGACATTCCATGCCTCTAAAGTATTGAAGGTTTAGTACTAAATCGCATACCTTATAGTCATCTTCTCTAGAGTTTTAAAAATGATGTATCTATTTTAAACATCGACATAGTATTAAAGAGATTATGTGTTTACAGCAACCTTATTTCTATCTAGTCTTTTTTCATCAAATTCATAGCTAAACAATTTCTTACACGAATTTATAACAATACCTACACTAAAAAGTTCTGTTAATAATTGTCTTGTATCAGCACCTAATTTTCTTCTATCAACAATATCAGTTATTGCTTTATTTAAAGAAGTTTGAACAGAATATTTTTGAGATCGATAATACTTATAGTTTGTATGAATAGCACGAATGGCTCTAGTAGCCCCGCCTAAAGCTTGTAAAGTAGATCTAATTTTCACCACTTTTGTTATTGGTAATGCATTTTGTAGTGCTGCTAATCCAACAGCACCGATACACCCAGCATAGTCAGTCAAAGAGGCAAAGGTTGTCCTGCTTTTCCTTGAAGAAAGCTCAATTGGAACTTCTTTATTTTTAATAGTAGGGAAAACTAACGATTCCCCTTCTGCATACACTTCTATACCGGATTCTAAAAATAGCCACTCTGCCATTTCATCGGCACTAAGTTCCTCCATATCAGAAGGTAATAATTCAATTGCTGCTAATATTTTATAAAAATCGGTATCTTCATTAAAAACAAAATCATTTAGATATTCTTCTAAATAAGGGTCCATTGTTCCTGATTTATCCGAATTTGAATCCATTTGAACTGCATGTACATTCGTTAAATCAAATGAAAACATACTCACTAATAATCCTAAACAACAAACCATTAATGCGACTTTTTTAAATTTCATAATTATCTCCTTCCATAAATCATGTATAAAAATTTGATAGACTTTTTACTTTTTGAAAAATTTATCTCTATCCAAATATGTGAGTACGGAAAATCCTAAAATGCTAATTATCGCAAAAACTGTTATCCAAATAGGCTGACTTTCATAATCTCTTATTAATGATTGTAACGAAATAAATATTAGCATTAGATAAACATAAGGTGCTGGAATTTTTTTAATTTTTTTCACCTTCACCGCCTCATTTCATACAGAAATACCCTTCCAAACATCAATACTTCTATTAATGTTTGCTAATTTGATTGTAAAATTACGCTAAGTAGATTTTAACTGGTCACAGTAATTCAATATCACCGTGCTTCCATGACAGCGATACATTGTGTAGTATGAACAAACTTTCGCATTCCAAAATCCATACTCCCGAATGCCCCCAACGCTAACACGACTATTTTCACCCTCACAGTTTTTTGACTAACATATTAGTCGCCTCCTTTCATTTGAGACAATTTATTATTTTTAAAATATAATGTATAAAATTGATAGGAGCTCTTTACTTTCTGAAAAATTTATCTCTATCCAAATAGGTGAATACGGAAAATCCTAAAATGCTAAATATCGCAAAAACCGTTATCCAAGTAGGCTGACTATCATAATTCCTGATTAATATTATTAACGAAAGAAAAAATAGCATTAGAGTAAGATACGGTGCTGGAATCTTTTTAATTTTATCGCCTCTTTTCATATAAAAATATCCCCCCTATTTCTAGCATTATTGTTATCGCCAACACTTTCCATATTCCTTTAATTTACATTCTCACTTGATTCTCATTTATTAATTTTTTATATAGCATAAAATAATAGAAAAATCAATATATTTAAAATATTTATTACTAAGGAGATTTTCCTTTTTTAAGACACAACAAAAAACGCAACCTTTAAAGGAATTACCTCTAAAAGTTGCGTTTATTCACATACTATTTTTTACATTCAAATGCGTAGTTCGTTGATAAAAAATTCTTTTCTTTCGAGACAATGGCTTTGCCTCCACCGTCCTCACATTGCTTTGTGATGGTAGCTATTTTTTTGTCATTCATCGTATTTGTCATAAATGTCATACCTAATCCGAACACAACAATGAGTAAACCAATCATCATCCATAACTTGCCGGCATTATTGCCAGCAGGTCTCCCATTTGCCACACCGATACCCCTTTCTTAAACAAATAAAAACGGCTCTGTATGTATCGTAGATTGTACAAATTCTACGGGATATTTTTTTGTCTCACACATCGCCGCCATTTTTTTGGCTACGCCAGCAATCATCACTTTTTCAACATGATGACCTGGGTCTACAATTTGCAAACCAATTGCTTGTGCATCTTGTGCCGTATGGAAATACATATCGCCTGTTAAAAACACATCTGCACCTGCACGTTTTGCCGTATAAATATATTTATTGCCATCGCCCCCAACTAGTGCAATCTTTCTTACTTTGGATTGCAAGTCGCCAACAACACGAACAGCTGGCACGTCTAGTTGTTTCTTAACAAACTCTGCAAATTCTTGTAATGTCATTTCTGCTGGTAAATAGCCAACACGACCTAAGCCCATGCGGTTTGTTTGCTGCTCTAAACGAATAACATCATACGCCGGCTCCTCATATGGATGGGCAAGTAACATCGCTTTTAACACACGATTTTTAATAGAAGATGGGAATACGACTTCCACTTTCACTTCTTGCTCAACATGTAATGCACCTATTGCGCCGACATGTGGATTAGCCCCTTCTAATGCACGGAAACGCCCTTCTCCAGCTGTTGTATAGCTGCATGCTTCATATGAGCCTATACGACCCGCTCCAGCCTGTGCTAATGCTTCACGTAACGCATCTGCATTGGCAGTTGGTACGAACACAGCTAGCTTCAGAACATCTTCGGCATATGTTTCTTCTAATATAGAGCGTTCTTCAAGTAGCAAAGCATCAGCCAATAAATCATTGACACCACCTTGTGCCACATCTAAATTTGTATGTGCGGCATAGACAGCGATATCATGTTTAATAAGCTTTTCATATAATTGTCCTGCCGGATTGTCCGTACGAATATTCGCAAGACGTCGGAAAATAGGTGGATGATGCGCTATAATTAGCTCGCAGCCCTGTGCAATCGCTTCATCTGCAACAGCATCATTGACATCCAATGTCACTAGAACTTTATGGACTGGTTTATTTAATGTACCAATGGCAAGCCCAATTGGATCATTTTCCATACATGCTAGTTTCTTCGGTGACCACGTTTCAAATAAATGAATAATTTCCTGACCATTGACAGCTTTCATGCTATAAAACTCCTTCCACTAATTGAATGAGCGCTTGTAATTCAGCACGTTTTTCCTCAATTTCAAGTGTTGGCTCTGCCCCTTCAATTGATTGTAACACGCGTTGCCAATTTTCCTTTTCGCGCTGCCATTTCTTCAAAAATGCTGGCGATTGACGTAGCAATAATTTAGGGCCAAATAAAATATCAGACGTTGTGAGCTCCATCGGCCCTCTTTGTAAAACAAGAATTTCGTAAATCTTGTCATCTTCCTCTAAAATATCTTCATCAAGAATTGCCCAATTATTGGCTAAAGCCCATTCGCGAATTACTTTTGCATGAATATTTGGCTGTAAAATAAGACGTGTGACACCTTGTAAGCATTGTGGATGCTTCTCTAATATCGACACAATCAGTGGGCCACCCATACCTGCAATTGTCACTGTATCGACATGATCTGTAGCTTCTACTGCAGCTAAACCGTCTGCTAGTCTAACGGTAATTTTGTCTGTTAAACCTTCTTTTTTTACTTGTCCTACTGCTGATTCAAAAGGACCTTTGACAACTTCTCCCGCTACCGCATTAGTAGCAATCCCTTTGTGAATTAAATAGCATGGTAAATAAGCATGATCACTGCCAATATCTGCCACAACCGCACCTGTTGGAACAAATTTTGCTACTGTTTCTAATCTTTTTGATAATTTTTGTGCGTTCATTTTAAACCGCCTACCTTATATATATAGAGTCCATTCTAGTATGGATGATGTTGCGCAAAAAAACAAATGGAGTTGTCTCATATTTTGAGCAACTCCAATATCATAACAGAAGCTGTACTAAAAGCGTATTGACACTTTTAGTACAGCTACTTTTCAAAACTATTCTAAAGAAGAAATGTACTCAGCGATTGCTTTTGCTTCCGCTTCATTTTTCATTCCTGGTGTCATAGGTGTGCCTGGAATACCGTTTGTTAACACATCTACGATATGCGCTTCATCTAAACCGTGTAAGTTTGGACCAACTTGACCTGTTAAGTCACCACCGTGACAACCGATACAAGTTTGTACTAATGCAGAACCATCATCATTAGCTTCTGTTGTTTCGCCGCCACCCTCGTGTTCAGCAGCAATTTCTTTCTTGTTATCTGCGCCTTGTAAAGACATGAAGAAAATAAGACCAATACCAAATGCCAGAATCAAGATGTAAGGAACGACTGGATTGTTTTTCATAAGTTTCCCCTCCTCATTAATAAATCTACTTCTATTATAATATAGAATCAGTCAACATCTAATATTGTACTGCATTAAACAGGAAACGAAAAGCCCCATTCGCTAAGTTTTCCTTTGTTTGTAACATTTTCGACATTTCTGAAGAAATTGGATAAATCAAGTCTTGTTAAAACCAATATATGGACTTACGGATAACCATTTCCAAACTTAAATCGTTAAGCTTCATGCAACTATTTTGCCACTTTAAGACCATTCATATACGTAAAAACAATAAAATGGTTTGCTTACTTTTTCACTTGAACTTTTATGCTCTATACTAGTAATAACAATTGCTTAAATAAGTCATACTGTTATTTCAATATAGTATTTTCCTGCAATTATTCACATGTTTTCTACAAAATATACTTTTCTAAAAAAGTCATACTGCTATATTAGAAAAATAAAATAACCCCCTATGAACACTAATTGGTCATAGGAGGCTATTTTGTTTTACATAAAATTATACAAATAATAACTAATTAGTGCCAGCAAGCCTAAAACACCGGATATCGTGAAATAAAGTAGTTTCATTTTTATACCCGATACTAGCCAAACACAACAATTTGCAGAGATAAAGGCGAATAACGCCATATTATTGCCATTAAAATATGTAGTATACATGCGAATCGATAAACTAAATAACAAAATAGCAGCAATAATATGCAAAATAGGTGCTAATAAGTTATTTTTGCTCGCAACTCGGAAAGCCATTATGAATAATATAATAGCTGCGATCGCCACAATGCCAGTTAACAAAAGCACCAAAGAAGTGACTGTAAAATAAAAATACAAAAGCACGCTTATACCCAAACATAATCCCACAATGAAGAGTATCATTTTTCTTTTTTCTAAAGGCAATACTGCCTGCTTATGAGTTGCTGACTCTAGTTCCTCTATATCATTTCCTTCTGCATATAAAGTCGCTAAAAAGTCACAGTAGTGTTCTGGCAACAGCTTATTTTGCTTCCAAAACAATATCTCATTTAAGATAATTTTTTTCCGTGGATTTGTCATCGTATATTCTCCAAACATTGCTTAATAATGGTTGTAATACAATTTTATCTCACAACTAAGGAAAGGACATCTGTAAAAAGTCGCAAAAACATAACTTTTAAACCTTTCAAATTATGCATTTTTACCACATGATGGTATATTAGCATTCAAATCATCACTAAAGCATAATTTCAATTAAAATAAATAACCCCGCCAAATGAATTGACGGGGTTTGTGTTCTGTTCGTTAATTATTCTAAGAAATCTTTTAAACGTTTACTACGTGAAGGATGGCGCAATTTACGAAGTGCTTTTGCTTCGATTTGACGAATACGTTCGCGTGTTACACCAAAAACTTTACCTACTTCTTCTAATGTACGTGTACGACCATCATCTAAACCGAAACGTAAGCGTAGTACATTTTCTTCACGGTCTGTTAATGTATCTAATACGTCTTCTAACTGTTCTTTTAACAATTCATAGGCTGCATGATCAGAAGGAGATTGAGCCTCTGAGTCTTCGATGAAGTCCCCTAAGTGTGAATCGTCTTCTTCACCGATTGGCGTTTCAAGAGATACAGGTTCTTGCGCAATTTTTAAAATTTCACGGACTTTTTCAGGTGTTAAATCCATTTCCTCGCCGATTTCTTCAGGAGATGGCTCACGACCTAAATCTTGTAGCAATTGACGTTGCACACGAATTAATTTGTTAATTGTTTCTACCATGTGCACTGGAATACGAATTGTACGTGCTTGGTCGGCAATAGCACGTGTGATTGCTTGACGAATCCACCATGTAGCATAAGTTGAGAATTTAAATCCTTTACGGTAGTCGAATTTCTCAACTGCCTTGATCAGACCCATATTCCCCTCTTGAATTAAATCAAGGAATAACATGCCACGACCAACATAGCGTTTTGCAATCGATACTACAAGACGTAAATTCGCTTCTGCTAAACGTTTACGCGCTTCTTCATCACCTTGCTCGATGCGCTCCGCTAAAGCAATCTCTTGCTCCGCAGAAAGTAAGTCTACACGGCCAATTTCTTTTAAATACATGCGTACAGGGTCATTAATTTTCACACCTGGTGGTACGCTTAAATCATTTAAATCGAACGTTTCTTCATTCGCTTCTTCTTTCATTAAGCTTTCTTCTTCAAATTCTTCTTTGCCGATAATTTGAATGTCTTTATTTTTTTCAAGATCTTCAGCGAAATGGAAAACTTCCTCATTTTCCAATTCATAAGGCAATAATTTCTCTGAAATTTCCTTCATCGAAATTTCACCTTCTGTTTTCGCCTTTTCTTGTAGTAATTTTTTTGCTTCATCTAATGTAATTTCTACTTCTACCTCTTTTGAACGTTCAGACTTGTCCGCCATAAACCTTCCTCCTTCTAAACAACCGAATCGGGTTAAATCGCCGATAACGATTTTCTTAAATGAATAATCTGTTGGGCGATTTCAAGAGCACGTGCATACTCGTGCATCTTCTCCGCTTCCTTTGACTCATGCATCTTTTGATGTATTTCTTGTTCAATTCTATATTTTTGAAGCTGTCGGATAGAATCGGTAATTTCTGACTCAGCTTGGTCAGGGTCACGTTCTACTAAAGCAGCTTCCATCACAATTTTGCGTAACTCAGCGTCATCTAGAATTTCTACAAAACGCTGATAATCTGGATGTCCATATTCTTCATAAAATCCTACCAATCGAACAAAAACAGCCATATAAGCATCTCGTACAAAAGGCTCTTTTTGTTCACTACGTAATACCCTGTCCACTACATCTATATTATGAAGCATATGAGCCAGTAATAAACGTTCGGCACGTTCAGCTGCGTCCATAGGCTTTTGTTGCTGCGTGACTGGCATCGAAATCGAAGGTGGTGTTGGCATCTCCACTTTCGCAGAACGTACTTGATTTGCCTCTAGTTTTCGGAATTGGGCATAAATTGCTTCTTCCGAAATCGTTGTTTCATTCGATAGCTGTCGGATATACAAATCTCGTTCAATCGGTGAGGAACTACCCACTAATTGTTCGAGCACTTCTTGAATATATTGAAGCGTATCATTTTCAAACTGAAAATTCTTATTTCGTCTAGCATGCATCATCATAAAAGCAATATACGTATGAGGTTTTTCCAAAATCTGTTCCTTAAAAGCCTGTCCACCTAGACTTTGAATATACTCATCAGGATCCTGTTTATCTGGTATCACCGCAATATTCACTTTCATGCGCTCCGTTTGTAGTAACTGTGCCGCTCTTTTCGCCGCATCAAACCCAGCATTATCACCGTCATAGCAAATCGTAACTTGCTCTACTAAGCGCTTTAGCTTTGTGATATGCTGATTCGTCAGCGAGGTTCCCATTGTTGCAACGGCATTTGTTACGCCAACTGAAGTTGCAGCCAAAACATCCATAAAACCTTCCATCAACACTACTTGACGATTTTTTCTAATAGAGGTTCGTGCTTTGTCTAGGTTATACAGCACTTCACTCTTTTGAAAAATTGGTGATTCTGGACTATTTAAATATTTTGCCTCTTCGCCAGTCGATGACAAGATTCGTCCTGAGAAAGCAATAATTTTACCGTTTTCATCACGAATTGGAAACATAATTCGCCCTCGAAAACGATCAAAATAGCGTTCTTCCCCTTCACGTTTGATCACTAGACCACTATCCGCGATTTCTTGTAAGTTATAACCTTTTCTTTCAAGCAATATCGTTAATGCATCAAAGCTTGGGAGAGACCATCCAATGCTATTAGATTCGATAAGTTCCCTCGTAAATCCTCTTTCTAGCAAATAATTTAAAGGCTCTTCCCCATCTTCTGTGTTCAGCAGTAAATGATGAAAAAAATCTGCTGCAAATGCATGCGCTTCTTTCATCCTTTCTTCCGCTTTCGAGATCTTTGTTGTAGCCTCTGGTAAACTCGGGCCTACATCTAGATGTACACCAACACGTTCTCCAAGTTTTATAACGGCATCTGGGAAAGATATCCCTTCGATATCCATGACGAAAGTAATAGCGTTACCACCTGCTCCACAACCAAAGCAGTGAAAAATCTGTTTATCTGTAGACACAGAAAAAGATGGCGTTTGTTCTCCATGAAAAGGACAGAGACCAAACCAATTGCGCCCACGCTTTGTCAGCTGCATATATTCGCTGATGACATCCACAATATCTGATTGTGTACGAATCTGCTCAATCACTTCTTCTGGTATTTTCCCTGCCAAATTCATCACCATCTTTAATTTACGTTCTAGAACACAATTCGATATTCGTTTTAAAAATCCTTTATTTCTCGACAAAAAAATAGGATTTTTCTCTTTATAAATATTTTTACCACAATTTTATTATTATAAAACAAATTTTAGTATTTATCTATACTATTTTCAAAAGCGACTCAAAAAAACCGCCTCTAATAACCCGAGGTGGTTTACAAAATTTGGTTACTTATTTACCTAGCCAAATACTCAATAATAACATTGGCTGTTTCTTCAACAGCTTTGTTTGTCACATCAATTACTTTGCAACCGATTTTTTCTACAACTTTTTCAAAATGTTGTATCTCCTCTAAAATGCGCGCATGTTGTGCATAAATGGCATCGTCACTTAATCCTAAAGTCATTAATCTTTCTTTTCGAATCGAGTTTAATTTATCAGGTGAAATGACTAAGCCAAAACATTTTTTTGGATCAATTTTTAATAATTCTTCGGGTGGCGCTACCTCTGGAACTAAAGGGACGTTTGCCACCTTATACCGTTTATGTGCTAAATACTGTGAAAGAGGCGTTTTAGATGTACGCGATACACCTACAAGGACAATATCCGCTTGTAACAGACCTCGTGGATCTCTACCATCATCGTATTTAACTGCAAATTCGATCGCCTCTATTTTTTTAAAGTAATCATCATCGAGTTGGTGCACTATGCCTGGTGTCTCTAGTGGTATTTCTTCCATAAAAGTTGCCATCGTCTTCAGAGCTGGTCCTAATATATCGACAGCATGAACTTTTTCTTTTTCGCATAGGTCATGTACTAATGCTCGCATGTCTTGACGCACAAGTGTATAAACAATAAATGCCTTTTGTTTTGCAGCAAGACTAACAATTTTTTGAATTAGTTCTTCTGTTTGAATATGTGGAAAGCGCCGAATTATCGTATTTTCCAAGCCCGGACGGAACTGGCTAATAACCGCTTTGGCTACTTGATCACCAGTTTCGCCTACTGAATCAGATACAACAAAAACACGTAGTCTTTTCATGCTGTTCCCCTTCAACTTTTAGACATTTTGCGCAAGCGATAGAAAGGCACGTGTAATAGTCGTTTTTGTTAATCGACCTACTATCGTTAACCCACCCTCTTGAGGTTCAATTACCGGTAAGGAATCTACTTCTCGTTCTATTAGCTTATTTGCAGCAACAACTAACGAATCTGATCGTTCACAGTACGAGATATTTGGCATGCGTGTCATAATAATATGTACAGGAATTTTGTTTAAATCCTGCGTGCCAATACTTGTACGCAGTAAATCTTTACGAGACAGAACCCCTGTCAAAAATTCGTTCTTATCGACAACAAATAAGGTTCCGACATCCTCTGAAAACATGAAACAAATGGCATCATACACCGTCATTGTTTCAGGTACTACAACAGGTCCTGAGTGAAAATCTTTTACTTTTAAATTATTAATGCTATCCGTTAATGTTACGGAAGTTTTTTTCCCAGAATAGAAATAACCAACTCGTGGTCTAGCATCTAAAAAGCCAGCCATTGTTAAAATTGCTAAATCTGGTCTTAAAGTCGCTCTTGTCAGATTGAGACGTTCTGCAATATGCTCCCCTGTAATCGGGCCGTTCTCTTTCACAATTTGTAAAATGTCTTCCTGACGTTTGTTGAGTTCGATTGGACTCACCGCCTCAAATCTAATAGTGTTATACTTATGCTCAATTATTATATACTATTTTAATGGTTATTGCGAAGAAAAGAATGACATGCTACAATATTGACACATACGCTTGCTCTAAATGTATTTTCGAGCAATCTTGCGTTATACAGGCGATGATAGGAAAAAAGTATCTGTTCAATTTTTTAGCGAGTAGAAGATGGTGAAAGTCTACATAGCAGCAGAGAAAAGGCACTCCTTGAGCTAACTTTTGAAAAGAGGTTTTAAACATTCGTTTAAAACAATCAGGGTGGAACCGCGGGTATTAGCACTCGTCCCTGGGCATTATTTGTGCCCGGAGACGGGTGCTATTTTTAATTTAGCTCATGCTAAATTAAAAAACTGCAACATCGGCATATGACGTTTTTGTTTCGTATTCAAATCGTCATTTCGACACTTACTTTTCATTACTATGCAAGTAAAATTACAAAGGAGGCTATTTTTATGGCTAACAAATCAATGGAAACAATTGTATCTTTAGCGAAGCATCGAGGCTTTGTCTTCCCTGGTTCTGAAATCTACGGAGGCTTAGCAAACACTTGGGATTATGGTCCACTTGGTGTTGAGTTAAAAAATAACGTTAAAAAAGCTTGGTGGCAAAAGTTTGTTCAAGAATCTGAACATAATGTGGGTATTGATGCGGCAATTCTTATGAACCCAAAAGCGTGGGTAGCATCTGGTCACGTTGGTAACTTCAACGACCCAATGGTAGACTGTAAAGCTTGTAAAGCCCGTCACCGTGCAGATAAAATTATCGAAGATGCAGCACTAGCAAAAGGTGATGAAATCATTGTTGACGGTATGACATTTGAGCAAATGAAAGAAACAATGGTGAAATACGATGTTGTTTGTCCTGATTGTGGCAAAGCAGATTTCACTGATATTCGTCAATTCAATTTAATGTTTAAAACGTTCCAAGGTGTAACAGAATCTTCAACAAACGAAATTTACCTTCGTCCAGAAACAGCACAAGGTATTTTCGTTAACTTTAAAAACGTACAACGCTCTATGCGTAAACGTACACCATTTGGTATTGCCCAAATCGGTAAGTCTTTCCGTAACGAAATTACACCAGGTAACTTCACATTCCGTACACGTGAATTTGAACAAATGGAGCTTGAATTCTTCTGTAAGCCAGGTGAAGATCTTGAATGGCATGCATATTGGAAAGAATTTTGTAAAAACTGGTTACTAAACTTAGGTATGAAAGAAGATTCTATGCGACTACGCGACCACGAGGATGACGAACTATCGCATTACTCTAACGCAACAACAGATATCGAATTTAAATTCCCATTCGGCTGGGGCGAACTTTGGGGTGTAGCTGATCGTACAGACTACGACCTAAAACAACATATGGAGCACTCAGGTGAAGATTTCACTTATATTGATCCTGTAACAAATGAGCGCTATGTACCATATTGTATCGAGCCATCTTTAGGTGCTGACCGTGTGACATTAGCATTTTTATGTGATGCCTATGATGAAGAGGAGCTTGAAGGTGATGATAAACGTACAGTATTACGTTTCCACCCTGCTTTAGCACCGTTTAAAGCAGCCGTTCTTCCACTTTCTAAAAAGTTATCAGATGAGGCTGCAGATGTATGGTCCGCGCTACGCAAATCATTCCCAGTTGATTTTGATGAATCTCAATCAATTGGTAAACGCTACCGTCGTCAAGATGAAATCGGTACACCATTCTGTATCACATACGATTTCGATTCAAAAGAAGATGGTCAAGTAACTGTTCGTCACCGTGATTCAATGGAACAAGTTCGTATGCCGATCGCTGATGTCAAAGCGTATATCGAAAAGCATCTTCAATTTTAATTTAATAAATTTGTCAAAAGCTATGCGGCTGTGACAAAAGAGAAAAAGTGTTAGATTGGCTAAAGTCAATCTAACACTTTTTTGCTGTAAACGTTGTTGTCTATACGGCAGTAGCTTACCGTGCAACATTCTATGCGAATTTTTTACTTGGTATGTCATAAAATACTAAGCAAACAAAGGAAATTGTTTGAGTGCCTGGCACTTTCAATGGGTAATTGCCGGAAAATGCCCGTGAATCGCTAGCTAGATTGTCAGGGAATCATTTTTCAGTAACAATTTCAGTTTCCATTGTACTGAACGCTTTTAAACGCTTTATCGTAGAATGGACGGTAAGCCTATGGAAGGCTATTAATTGACCTTTATAAACGACTCCATAAACACCATAGGGAGTTGGAGAAAGCTTCAACAATTCGGCTCTATTTTGCAAATCTATCATCTTTGCATGAATACCTAATTTTTTTGCACCTTCTACAACATTGTCGGTGGCAATATCTAAAAATGGACATTGTGGTGTACGAAATATAGTTAACTCTTGAAAGGGTGATAGTCGCTCATCCCAATCATCTGGAAAGAAAGGATCAGGGGCATTTTCAAATTTACAAACTAGCAATTCAAATCCATATGGTGCATGGGCTATTTCCTTAAATTGATGTTTCAAAAAAATATGCTTACTTGGGGTCCAAGAAGTATTTGGGTTTGTAATAACAATTACCCCTGCCTTCTTTTGTTCCTTCGCATCTTGTAGACAGCTATTAATCAATTTAGAGGCATAGCCCTTTCCCGTCATACTGACCCATAAACAATGAATGACCATATAGTTTTCTCCATAAACCACTCTGGAAGAATATTCGATTGGTATATATTCAATAAATCCTGCTTGTTTATTGCCATCCATTATTTTTACATATTTTAAACCTTCGTGAAATTTTTCAAGGAGCCATTTATTTTTATTTATGTATCCTGGGGCATTCGCATTACTGCGTTGACAAAAACACCCGCTTTCGGAAATATTGTGTTCATTCAATTCCATTACACTAGCAATCGCCACTTTTCCTTCGCCTCCATCTAATTTTATGTCTATATATTCATTTCAATAATTACTATTAATACCTCTTTTATAGTTTTGCAAATAAAAAACCAAATCAAGTTTTGATTTGGTTGAGTGATAGATGATTGCGCTATGCCTTTAATGATACAAACAAACGCTCCTGCATTTTTTCTTCAAATAAAAACTTTTTCATATTCTGACCAACTAATTTTACTAACAATTCTTCAATGTCACTTAAGGAGTAATAGAGAAATGCGCCTTCACGCATTGGGCGAACTCGTTTTTCTGTCGTTAAATCTTCCACAATAAAATAAGCAACATTGACCCCGCAATGCTTCATCAATTGCGTAATATGATGCTCATTGCCAGGATTAATAAAGCACGGCACAATCTTATCAATATACAAAATACTCTGAACAAGTTTGATAAAAAAATTCTCACGCAAAGAGGTTTCCACAACTAAAATGGTTGTTTGCTCATGCTGATAATCCATGTATAGCACATTTAATTGCTCTTCTAAAAGTTGCTTTAAAATATGGATGGAATTTTTATATTTCTTCATATCTGTTTGAATTTCTCTCGTTAGTAACCGTAGAATCCGATAAGCTGGTAGAAATATTTTTAAAACAATTTCTTTCGGATGTAAATGGTCAATTAATCGATTAAAATGTATTTTTAATGTTTGTTCATCATTCCGTATTAACTGTTCGATAAATAAATTAAATATTTCTTCAAAGCTATTTGCTCGATAATCAATCATTTTAACAATCTTTACACTATAATTTAGCGGTAAATTCATGGATGTTTGTTCATCTAGTAATTTTACTTTCGGTAACGTTGGAAATAAATCATAAACTAGCTCTACTTGTGCACTACGATTATCAGATAATAATACAATGGAATTGACAGGGTAAATCCCAAGACATTCAACAAATTTATGCATAAATTGTTCATTATATAAATGCCGATCACGATATAAAACAGCTAAAGCATCCGTTGCATTATATCCTGAATGATAGACTCGCTTTGAAGTCATTGCTGAATAAACATCAATAATTTGTAATAGCTGCACGCCATCACTCATATCATCTGCACAAAGTTTATTCGGGTATCCTTTGCCTGCAAAACGTTCATGGTGATCACGCGCTAAATAGGCAATATCTGCTTCCCCATTTTCGCGAAGGAGCTCATAGCCCTTTGTCGTATGCGTTTTAACAATTTCAAATTCTTCTTCAGACAGCTTTCTTTTTAAGCTTAATATTTCCTGAGGTATATATAATTTGCCGATATCGTGAAATAAATAACCGCGTGCTAGCATCTCTATATTTGTTAAACCTAACTGCCGTGCAAAAATTGTCCCAAGTACAAACACATCAAACGAATGGACAAAAGAGTATTCATCCCAATCTCTTAACTGGATGAGCAAATCATAGCGATGTTTCTCCTCTAAAATTCGTTGAAACACACCTTTGACATATGCCGTGTCCTGCATGCTCTTTAAAATTTGACCATAGCGTAATTCGTGGACAACATTTTCTAACGTTGTCATAAACAGATTGTTGATTGCTTCTTTATATTCATCTACTTCTTTTTTTTGCTCTAAAAGCGGCGCAAACACATCCTCAAATTCCTGTGCGCGCAGCATACTTAAATCATGGACAATCCTTACTGAATCTGATGATATATAAACTGATAATTCCTCTACTTTTCTCAATTTAAGTAATGCGATAATTCTTTCGGTTAATACTAAGTCTTTTTTAGCTAATAAGCGATACTCGAAAAAAATATCTTCGGCTACTATATCATTGGCTTCTACTTCTTCAATACTTAATGTCACTTTTTTTAGCATTTTTTCAGCCACACACGCATGGTTACAGCATAATGTGACCTCCCTCCCTTTTTCATAGGACTGCATTAATCTAATAACGTACTATGTTTACGTTTAGCTGAATAGAGGCTTGGCTATCAGAAATATGGTTTAAATGACGAACGTTAAAATGAGCTCAATTTGTATATTTATACAAATATAGCTATTTATATTTTCCCGTATCTTTACAATATCATAGGTTAAAATGCCTTTTCAACTAGTTCATGGAATTAGAATGATTAGTTACTACTATGAATATATTAAAAACTTATCTCATAATAATTCTTTAGATTCACGAACTATCGCACACTAAGATTGCAATCGCAACACAAACTGAACCATTTTATCTATTTTCTCAAATCACAACCTCTATATTTACAAAAAACGATTATAAATCCACTACTGAAACTTCTAGAGAAAAAAACAAAAAATTTCTCACTTACTCCTTCATTAGACATTCTTCTGCTCATTTTTTCCTAGTAAAATTGCTTTTTCCAATTAGTTTAAGACAATTTCCATATTATAGTGGATAAAATTCCCTCTATTCTCACCTTCAACAATTTGATATAAATAAATTATTATAGTTAATCTTTTATGTTAAAATGCATTTTTTTAACAATACATAGTAATACCAACCCATTCACAATCAATCGTCCGGAAGCTTGAAACTGTACATAGGAAGGAATCTTTACTAATAAAAAGCAAGCTATAAAATGTATATCTATTCTTTGGAGGAAACAAATTGAAATCACATCGTTTTTATCAAATGGTTATGGCAGCAACAATCGCAACGAGCGCGATTGTCATCGCGCCCCCAGCCCATGCAGCAACTTCATTCCCCGATATTAATCCATCTACAGAGGAAGGAAAAGCAATTATTAACTTAGCCGAGCGCGGTATTATTTCTGGCTATCCTGATGGCACGTTCAAGCCTGCCAATTTTATTACTCGGACACAGGCTGCAAAAATTTTAGCAGGTATTTTACATCTTGATACGGTTCATGTAAAAAACCCTCACTTCAAGGATATTACGCCTACTAGCGAAAACTATGGTGCAATCGCTGCACTAGCAGAAGCAGGTATTATCCGAGGTTCTAATGGTTACTTTAATCCAACAAAACAAATTACACGTGGACAACTATCTAAAATGATAGTGAAAGGGTTCGATTTAACAATTACGGATGATGTTGATATTCCTTTTACTGATGTAGTAGCTGGTAGTGAATACGAGCCATATATTCAAACATTGTTTGCTAACAACATAACTAAAGGCACAACACCGACTACCTTTGGACCGCAAAGCTACGTGAAACGTTCACAACTTGCCTCTTTTGTAGTGCGCGCTGAAAACACTCAAAATAACGTAACAATCTTTGCAAATCATTATAACCAAGATTATATTTTTGCAGCATATGGTGGCATAGAACCTGCAGAGGATATTTTCACATGGGATGACGACATGGAAATGACTGATTCAGTTACAATTAAACCTTTAAAAGAAGGTACTGGTAAATTAGTCATTACTGGTTTTAACGAAGATACGGAAGAGTTTACTGATATCTTTTTCTTAGTTCATGTAAAATCTGTAGATGGTAAATTACAAACAACACTTGAAGAAGTGAACGAAGCAGATTATGTAGAAAATCTTCCACTTAACTTAAACGAAACGGATTTAACATTTACACCAACTGAAGTGAGTATTCAAACAGCTGATGGGCAAGCATTATCTTCTGCTGACTATGCATTTGAATCAACAGAAAATGCAGCAACATTATCGATCTTTAAAGATGGCCAATACTTATTAACATTTACCAATGGTACACAACAACAAGTAATGGCAGCTGATGTGTATATGTATGATTTTGTGCGTAGTATCGATCTTTACGAAATTACAGATCAACTTACATTTACAAGTGATTATTTATCATTTGAGCCTGTGCAAGTTGCATTAGAAAATTTAGACGATAGCTCTGATCCTACACACCAAATACCGGTCAAAGCAGTAATCGAAGGAAATACATTACACGTAACGCCGTTAGCTGAAGGCAATGCCGTATTACACGTAACTGGCAAAAATGGACAAACAACGTATTTATATGTTGAATTTATGAAAATTGCGGGTAAATGGGCTACTTATTACGATTTATATGATGATATGGATGAAAATTAATTGCTAATAGAAAATGCCAGCGGACTAACATTAGTTGTCCTCTGGCATTTCTTTTTTGTCTGGATTAGCTCTTAACTGTAGTTCCGGTGTTCTTTCTAACTGCTCTATAAATTTCTTTGTTTTAAAACGGATACCGGTTTGTTCTTCATAAATCGTTGTAATAATTTTTTTGATGAAATATTTTGTTTCTTTTTTCAATTCTAGTTTACCAATTTGGTCGATTGGTACAGTATAGAACATGCGAATTAGCTTTAGCTGCGTTGGTGTTAAGCGAATAATATAGGGATCGTGCTGATAGCAGCGGTGGCATAAAAACCCACCTTGTGCAAAGGAAAAGGCAAATTCACCATCGACCGCTCCACATGCTGCACAAGCATGCAATATTGGTTGCACGCCTGTATAAGGAAGCATTTTCCACTCTACAAAAAGAGTGATAGCTTCCGGATCATAGCCATCTTCTATCGCTTGTAGTGCTTGCAGTAGTACTTCAAAAGCAAAAGGCTCTGCTTTGCCCTCTTCCACGACTCGTTCGACTAGTTCCATAATATAGCTCGCATAGGCTGTGGCGATAATATCTTCGCGTATATGACGCATTGAGTTTAGATGCTCCCCTTGTTGCAATGTGCCCATACCTGTATGATGCTGCACCATAAACATGCCGTATGTAAAGGGCTGTGTCACCGCGGATAATCTACTTGAAGGCTTTTTAGCCCCACGTGCCATCGTTGCTACCTTACCCGCTTCTCTCGTTAGTAATGTGACAATTTTATTCGATTCTCCATACGCACGAACTTTTAACACAATGCCTTCCCATTTATAAAGCATTCATTCCCCTCCTTTTCTACCCGTTTTTTCAAGAAAATAGAGCTCTCCAAATAGCATTTGGACAGCCCCGTGTTGACTATTAAATGTGAATCGAAAGAAATGACTGCTCGCCGTCATGGCGTCGGAGATTTTTTCGATATGACTTGAAAAAATTTGTAGCAGACGACGGGTCATTCTTTGATTCTGCTAATGTTTAAAGTTCTATTGAATGAAAATATCTATTAATATTCATCATCGCGGAAACCGAAATCACGAAGATGTGTCGATTTATTGCGCCAATCTTTTTGCACTTTTACCCATAGTTCTAGATAGACTTTAGAGCCAAGTAGCATTTCGATATCTTTACGAGCGCGAATACCTACTTCTTTCAGTAGTGCTCCTCGTTTCCCTATCACGATACCTTTTTGAGAATCACGTTCCACAATAATTGTTGCCGCCACACGGATTTTACCTTCATTTTCTTCATCACGGCGAATTTTATCAATGACTACAGCGATAGAATGTGGTATTTCCTCACGCGTTAAATGTAATACTTTTTCACGAATTAACTCTGAAATAATAAAACGCTCGGGGTGGTCTGTTACTTGATCGGCAGGATAATATTGTGGACCTTCAGGTAAATATTTTGTTAACGTTGCCAGTAAGTTTTCAACGTTATTCCCTTGAAGTGCTGAAATTGGTACAATTTCTGCAAAGTCATAACGATCCTTATAGCTCTCAATAATACCCATTAATTCATCTGGGTGAATTTGGTCGATTTTATTAATGACTAAAAATACAGGTGTTGGATTTCCTTCGAGCAATTCTAAAATAAACTCGTCGCCTTTTCCAAGCTTTTGCTCTGCGTTCACCATGAACATAATAACGTCCACTTCACGTAATGTATTTTTCGATACTTTTAACATGAAATCGCCTAATTTATGTTTTGGTTTATGGATACCTGGTGTATCAATAAAAATCATTTGGCTATCATCTGTTGTTAGTACGCCTTGTACTTTGTTTCGTGTTGTTTGTGGCTTATCGCTCATTATGGCAATTTTTTGACCAATGACCCTGTTTAAAAATGTTGACTTCCCGACATTTGGTCTTCCAATAATTGAGATAAAGCCTGACTTATAGCCAGTATTATTTTCCAGCATTCTCTAAATCCTCCGTTGTAAATGCAAACGGTAGTAACTCGCCAACTGACGTTACCGTGACATCACCTTTTAAATTTGTTAAATAAACCGGCATAGATGGTGCACAAAATTCTACCATCACTTGGCGGCAAGCACCACAAGGCGCGCAAGGACCGTCCGTATCGGCTACAATGGCAATTGCCTCAAAATCATAGACACCTTCTGAAACTGCTTTAAAAAACGCCGTACGCTCTGCACAATTGGTCATACTATAGCCCGCATTTTCAATATTACAGCCATGGATAACTTCTCCGCTTTTTGTTAAAAGTGCCGCCCCTACTTTAAATTTTGAATAAGGAACGTACGCCTTTTCACGTGCTTTTTTTGACTCTTCAAGTAATGCTTGCATATCTATTTTCATCTATGCCAATTCTCCTCTTCATAAAATTCAAACATACCCGATTTACGGGGCATTAAACTGCCTTGTTCACTAGGCATATTAATCAATACCACTTTTGCTTTATTGCGTCCAAATTTTAGCAAGCTTGCTCGAAAAGCTCCTTCTGCAAAATCTGTGACGGTCGATGGATAACTTGATTCAGTCAGAGTGTACACCTACAAGTATGAATGACAAGTAAATCCTTGCTAATTGAAGTAAAGGACTTCTGCTAACATCAAACTAAAACCATTTCGGTATAAAGATTAGTAAACCGATTATAGCACTGAATACCGCAAATACAAGTACCGCACCCGCAGCAATATCTTTTGCTTGCTTGGCGAGTGGGTGAAGTTCTGTTGACGCTAAGTCTACAACTCGTTCAATTGCGGTATTCATCATTTCAAGCGCAAACATCAGTGCTATTAATAATAGCACAATAAACCATTCGACTCGCGATAAACCTGTGAAAAAACCAGCCATTAAAACGATGACCGCACTAATCAAATGGGATCGAAAGTTTTGTTCTTTCCATGCTGTTAATATCCCTTCAAAAGCATATCCAAACGAACGTAAATATTTGCGTAAATCCATTTAGTCACGTCCTAAGCCGTAAGATTGTAAAATCTCCTCTTGCTTGCCGAACATCACCTTTTCATCTTCTGGTACCATATGGTCATAACCTAGTAAATGCAAGAAGCCATGGACAGCTAAAAAGCCTAATTCACGCTCAAACGAATGTCCATATTCCTCAGCTTGCTCCTTTGTACGATCCGTAGAAATGATAATATCACCTAAAATACGTGGCATTCCTTCAAATGTTACTTCCATCTCTCCTTCGCCTAATTCCTCTAAAGCGAACGATATCACATCTGTTGGCTGGTCTTTCCCGCGATAGTCTCGGTTAATTTCTTGAATAGCTTCGTTGGTTACAAAGGTTACTGATACTTCAGTTTCCGGTTCAATGTTCTCCACTTTAGCAGCATGTTGTAAAAGCTTTTCTACAAGCTCCATATGTTGCGCTGTTACTTCATTTGTTTCATCGGTAAAATCAATCGTTAAAATCATTCGTGCCTCCTACTTATCTGCCTTTGGGTATTCTATACGTGAATGGAAAATCCCATTCAACGTCTCACAAAGTACTTGCTCTATACATTTTAACTCTTTTATTGAAATATCGCATTCATCAAACTGATGATCTTGTACACGATCGTCAATAATGGCACGAACGAGCTTGTGAATTTTCTCAGCATTTGGTTCTTTCATCGAACGAACTGCCGCTTCCACACTGTCCGCTACACTTATAACCGCAGCTTCTTTCGTTTGTGGCTTCGGTCCAGGATAACGGAACTTCGCCTCCTCAATCACTTTGCCCTCTTCCTTCGCTTTGTAAAGGAAAAATTTCAGAAGACTTGTACCATGGTGTTGTAACGCGATATCAATAATCTCTTGTGGCATTTTATAACGTCTAAGCATTTCTGCTCCATCCGTAGTATGTGCAATAATAATTTCTGCACTTGTTTCTGGCGGCATCGAATCATGCGGATTCATTCCGGCCATCTGATTTTCAATAAAGAAAGCAGGTCGCTTCGTTTTGCCGATATCATGATAATAACAGCCGACTCGTGCGAGCAAGCCATCTGCGCCAATCGCTTCACATGCAGCTTCAGCTAAATTCGCCACCATGACACTATGATGATATGTGCCCGGTGTTTCCATTAAGAGCTTTTTCAGCAATGGATGGTTCGGATTGGACAGCTCGATTAAACGCAATGTCGATAGTAAACTAAAGGCCGACTCGAAAAATGGTAATAAGCCCATTGTCAGCGCACCTGATAATAGTGCCGATAAAATCGCGGCTATTAAATAAAACGATAGCTCAGTCAATCCATACGATGATTGTGTCATTAGTAAATAAAATGCGATAAAGCCCATATTTACAAGTGAAATTACTGCAACCGCCTGCATAATATGTGAACGCTTTTCTACACTACGCATAAAGAATAAGCTAGCAAAACCGCCAAAGATAATATACAAAGTAATTTCCATTTGCATAACGGATGAATAACCTTCTTGGAAAATAACCCCTGCTGAAGCCGCTGTCATGACCGTAACAAGGACTGCCGCGCGGTCATCCGCGAGCAAACGCACGAGCATTGTAGCTAAAGCCGTTGGGAATAAGAAAGCGACCGTTACATCAAAACCATCTGCTACTAAGCTGATAATTTTCATGAGCAGGATAGAAAAACTATACACAATTACTGTTACGAGTAATGCATTGCGCTTTTTACGCGCTTCTATCTCCGAACGATCAAATAAAATATACATAAAGATCATTTGAAGGAACGTTAAAATAATTAATCCTGCAATTGGCTTCATCGATGCTTTATTGCTCACCATACCAAGCAGCTCTAATTGTCGATACGCTTCATTATCGATAATTTGACCTTCCTGTACAATAATTTGTCCTTGAAGAATTCGGGTAGATTCAACGCTTTCTTTTGCTTGCTCTATTCTAACTTTCGTTTGTTCTTCATTAATTGTTTCGTTTTCAACAATACTTGCACGTCCAATTAATACGACTGTGCTTAAAATCTTATCGGGATAACCACGTTGTCCACGAATTTTTGTTTCAAAATCATTTTGAGCGGCTAATACATTTTCTTTACGAATTGATTTTTGTAAATATTCTTGGACAAGTTTTGATAGTTGCACACTTGTTCTCTTTAAATCTGCTTCACTTTGTTGTAACAAACCTTCAAGCTGAGCATCTGTAAAGATGACAGGCATTTGGTCTACATCAATAGATTCTAATTTTTTCCGGAGCTTTGCCACTTGATCGACAGGTGCATCAGGATCTTTATTACTCTCAACATCCTTTTTCACTTCAAGCACATAATCAAATAAAGACGTCACGATTGCTACACGTTGTTTAGCAACGTCTTCTGAAAACTGATAGACGGGCGTCACTGCGTTTGCAGCTTTTTCTCGTTCCTGTTGAGTCTTCACTGTATCTTCGATTGTTTTCGTCGACCGTACTGTTTCTGATGCAAGCTGTAATGGTTTAAAATCATATGTAACACCCTTCACATTGCCATACATAAATGTAAACTGTAATGCGCCTGTAAGGATGAGAACGACAATCAAAAAGTAGCGAAACCCAATAAGCTCCGTAATTTTCTGAAGTTGTTTCTCCATTTGGCACCTCCTCTATCTATCTTCTATCATACCAATTCAAAAAACATTTTTCCCGAAAAATGTATAAAGAAAGCAAAAAACAGCTATACGCATTCGTATAGCCGTCATATTTCTATTTATTTATCACCTTTTACCTATTTAAACCGCTGAATATGTCGCTTCATTTTTGGTACAGGTGATTGCAGTTGATTTCCGCTGCAGGCGGGCGCTTTCCGCGGGCACAACATAAGCCGCAACCGTCGCTGTCGCGCCGCCTGTTGCGTCTTATGTTTTGTGCTGTCCCCGCTGGAGTCGCCCGTCCTCCGCTCCAATCAACAAGTGTTAGTTTCTATTACAGATGACTAAGCTTAAAATTAAACTCAATATTGTTCTTTCTGTTGTACCTGTCGCTTCGCTTTCGGTACAGACTTTTTTCGTTGTACCTGTCGCTTCGCTTTCGGTACAGACTTTAAAATAACCGCCTAAAGGCGGTTATTTTAAAGTTGCTGATCCTCGTAAGCTTTGATGATTTTGGCTACGACTGGATGGCGCACTACATCGCCTTGCTCTAAAATTTGGAAGTGTATTGAACTGACATATTTTAATGTGCGCTCTGCAACAATTAAGCCAGATTCCGTATTTTTTGGTAGGTCAATTTGCGTTTTATCACCCGTAATGACCATTTTCGAACCAAAGCCTAGACGTGTTAAAAACATTTTCATTTGCATATGTGTTGTATTTTGTGCTTCATCTAAAATAACAAAGGCATCATCTAAAGTACGCCCACGCATATAGGCTAATGGCGCGATTTCGATCGTTCCTCGCTCAATTAGACGTTGCGTTTGTTCTGTGCCATAAATATCGTTTAACGCGTCGTAGAGCGGGCGTAAATACGGATCTACCTTTTCCTTTAAATCACCAGGAAGGAAGCCAAGCGACTCTCCCGCTTCCACTGCAGGACGTGTTAATATAATTCGCTTTACATGCCCATTTTTAAGCGCTTGTGTAGCCATTACTACCGCTAAATACGTTTTGCCGGTACCTGCTGGACCAATACCAAAAACAACGTCTTTGTGACGAATCGCTTGTATGTATTCTCGTTGACCTATTGTTTTTGCACGAATCGGCTTGCCTTTTGTCGTGCGTGCAACTTCCTCATCGTAAAGTTCTGCAAAGTATTCTACTGTCCCTTTTTGTGTCATTTCAATTGCCGTAGCTACATCACGCTGATCAATATTAATGCCTTTGCGGATCACTTTTAAAAGTGCATGTAAAAGAAATGTCGCTTGTTCTTTTGCCTCTTCTTCACCAGCAAGTTGAATTTGCTCTCCGCGGGTAATGATATGGACATGAAGTGCCTCTTCAATTAATTTCATATTCGCATCGGAAATACCTAGTAGCATGACCGCTTCATTTGGATTATCCACTTGTAATACAGTTAAATGTTCTGACATAATCATTCTCCTTGTGGCCCTTGTATTGGACTTGCAATGTTTTCATTGACTAAAAATAGAACTTTCCCTTCAACTGTACCATTCCCCCACTTCGCCTGTAAAAGGTTTTCTTTCTTAATCACCGTTTTTGCAGGGAGTGATTGTAGCATCTTTTCGTGAAGTAACGGCATGAGCAGTGTGTCTATTTTGGATTCATCTAATGTAATTTCCATCGTTTTTGTTTGCTGCTCTTCCACAATTGAAACATAGGGATCAAGCCAACTTGGCAAATCTTTCTTTTGCACATAATCAACTGCCTCCTTATGAATCCCCTTCACTACGACACGCCATTGCTTTTGTTGCAAAGATTCAATTGTTAGCTTCGTTGGAATTTTAAATGAGCACTCTAGCCAATAGTCTGCAAATACTTCACCCTTTGCCCCAACAAAGACATGGTCGTCACCGCTTTCAATAACACCGCTAACAAGCACATCACCCTCATAGGCTGTATCATTGATAGAAATTTTCCGCTCGCCGTGTTGAATATTAAAATTTGTAATGACCCCACTTTTTGTAGCCACTAAATGGGTCGCCAGTTTTTCCGTGGTCAATTCCGTTTGCTTCGGCGATTCTTGTGGTCTAAGAATCATACGACCACCGTGTTTTTCAATATGCACCCATGCTAGGTCTCGATGTTTTTCTAACAGACTTTGCCGTATAACTGCATCGGATGGTACTGCTTTTTTCTTCATCGGTGTTTCTATCTGGAACGTTTCTTGAAATGTTTTCTCTATTTGTTGTTGTAACTCTGGTGTAGCGGCGACAATATCAACACGCCAAACGACTTGCGCACATAATACCGGTATTAAAACCATGACAAACAGTCCGAGCAATGTCCATAATTGCGCCCGAAAAACTTGCTGCTCATCTGCATAATGAACTGACATTTTAAGCCGATAGCGACTACGTATACGGCGAATTTTTGATAAGTATCCCATATTCGTTTCAAAAGTAACCTCTTGCTCCCGAAAGACTACACGCTTTAAAGGGATTTGCTGTGCGTGCAACGCTTGAATAAAAGGATGAACATTTTCATGACGCTTTATACGTATAATGATTGGTCGATTGTTCCACATTATTTGCTCACACCCATATCTTTAGTCATTTTTACATGTAGTTCTTGTAAGTCCTCTACAGACAGGTGGAGCATTTCTTCTTTTATTGCATTTATAACAACGGAGGTTCCACGCACGATAATATGATAATCAGCATAAATAAATGAACAGGATGTAGCATCCGCATGTAAAAAGCGATAAGGGCCGATAATTTTTAATGTTTCATACTGTGATAATTCAAGTAGTGGCGTTAATTGAAATAATTTTTTCATAAAAAAATGCCTCCTTCTTCGGCAATATATGCGCCAAAAAAGGAGGACATGCTAGTTATTTTCGTTTTGCTTTCGGTGGACCTAAAATTTCGGCCATCACTACTGCTTGCATCAATGCTTTTTTTGAATTTGGTACTTGAAATCCATTGCTTGACACTGCAGCTGGACGGTCATTTTTCCCAGCAGCCAGACGACCAAGAGATGGTCGATCGGTTTTACGACTAGATGGCTCTGTTGGAATAAGGGGTGGCGCTACATAGCTCGGAATATGCTCCTGCACTTTTGGTTGCACTGGTTCCACACGCTTTTCCTGAACCTCTGTTGTCGTCATGTCCCCTAAAAATTCACGTGCAAAATCTTCAAAGCTTTGCTTTTTAGCAGTTGGACGATGTTGCTTCGGCTCATCTACTTCCATATGGGCAGAAGGTTGTGCAGATTTATTGAAAGGGGGCATTGGTTTTTGTTCTTTATTATTTTTTAATTTACCGAAAAGAGAGGTGACTATGGCAATAATTGCAAATATAATGAGCTGTTCCATTTGTTAGCACTCGCTCCTTTCCGTAAGTTATGCTTTTGGTTCAGTTGGGTCTGGTTTATCTGTACTTACTTTTGAAATGGAGTCACGCATAGCCGTATCCGCTTGGATATTGCGGTAATTCATGTAATCCATAATACCAAGATTACCTGAGCGTAAAGCTTCTGCCATCGCTTGTGGTACTTCCGCTTCCGCCTCTACTACTTTCGCTTTCATTTCTTGAACGCGGGCAATCATTTCTTGCTCGTTTGCTACGGCCATAGCACGGCGTTCTTCCGCTTTTGCTTGGGCAATATTTTTATCTGCTTGCGCTTGTTCAATTTGTAATTCTGCACCGATATTTTTGCCGATATCAACATCCGCAATATCAATCGATAAGATTTCAAATGCTGTACCAGAGTCTAAACCTTTAGATAATACTGTTTGGGAAATCATATCAGGATTTTCAAGAACTGTTGTATGGCTTGATGCACTACCGATTGTCGAAACGATACCTTCACCTACACGGGCAATAACTGTTTCCTCACCTGCACCACCGACTAAACGTTCGATGTTTGCACGCACCGTAATACGTGCTTTCGCCTTTACTTCAATCCCGTTCATCGCAACACCTGCAATAAATGGTGTTTCAATTACTTTTGGATTAACCGACATTTGTACCGCTTCTAATACATCACGTCCTGCAAGATCAATCGCAGCACAACGTTCAAACGATAATTCAATATTTGCACGGTGAGCAGCAATTAGTGCATTCACAACACGGTCTACATTACCACCTGCTAAATAGTGACTTTCCAACTGATTAATTGTTACTGGTAAGCCCGCTTTATGTGCTTTAATTAACGGATTGACGATACGTGATGGAATTACACGACGTAAGCGCATCCCGATTAATGTGAAAATACTAACGCGGACACCTGCTGCAAGTGCAGAAATCCACAGTGCCACTGGTACAAAAGTAAAGAATACCGCGACGACAATAAATAATAGGACTAGCCCGACAATTGGGCCCATAAGAGCTAAATCAAATCCCATATTGTTATTCCTCCATCTCTTTTTCTGTTTGTCTCACGACAATGCGTGAGCCTTCTACTTTAATCACTTCTACATTTTTACCAACATCAACATAGCCGCCTTCTGATACTATGTCGATACGTTCACTACCAATTCGCATTGTGCCTGCTGGACGAAGCGGTGTAAGCGTTACGCCAACTTTGCCTAACAACTCTGTACGATTAATGTTAGAAACATAACCCTCTTCCGTCGTCGTTGCATCCATCAACACTAACTTGTTAAGAACATGCATTTTTTTACCAAAAAATCTCATCAGGATCACCATTCCTATTATGGCTACTACAAGTGCAATAAAAATCGCCACGACCATTTGCATCATGTTTGCACCTGCGAGCAGCAAGCTAAGTACTATAAGCACGCCACCTAAAATTCCAACAATGCCTCCGGGGACAAAAAATTCAGCAATAACCAATGCTAACCCTGCTATGAAAATTAACAATGTTTCATAGCCTGCAAAGCCTGCCACCATATGACCGAAGAAAAATAATCCGAGGGCTGATAACCCCATTATACCCGGAACACCAAAGCCAGGCGAATATAGCTCCATAACAAGCCCTAAACTCGCAACCGACAATAATATCGGTACAATAAGAGGGTTGGTAATAAAACGAGCTACTTTTTCAGCAAAGGTTGGCTCAATCGGTACAATATCACTGCCCTTTAACCCTGTTTTTTCTAACAGTTCTTGAAAATTAGCAACAGTTCCTTCAGAATAGCCGACCTCTTCAGCCTCTGAAGCGGATAACGTTAATAAATTTTCGCCTCCTGCTCGATATTTTGGCAAGTCAATTGTGGAATCTGCCATGGCCAATGCATATTGCGGGTCTCGTCCGGAAGTTTCAGCAGCTGCCTGCATTTGCGCAAGCCACGCGCTATGTGCCTTATTGTCTGCTGCATTGCCCGCCGAATCAATAACTGCCGCTGCGCCAATTGTGCCATTAGGAACCATATAAATTTCATCTGCATGTAAGGCTAAAAAAGCACCAGCTGAATGGGCATCTTTATTAATGAAAGCAATGGTGCGTATCGTAGAGGCATCCATTAGCATCGCAATATCACTAGCTGCATTGACAAATCCACCTGGCGTATGTATGTCCAGTATGATCGCTTCTGCATAGTTTTCTTGTGCCTCTTTAAAAGCTCGTTCTAAAAATGCGTGAAGTCCACGTTCCACTTCATCATGAATCGGGACGTGATAAACCTTGCTACTTGCAAAAGCAGTAGTCAATGGAAACGCTACCAAAACCGTTAACCAGATGACAATGATATAGCTAAGGATTCTCCTTTTCCGCATCTTTTTCCCTCCCTTCTAACATGCTTCTCTACTGTATATACGACTGACCTTGTAAAAAGTTTCACAAAATCCTGTTTATTTTTATTATACAGTGAATTTAAAATAAATGGCGGATTTTTGCCTTCATGTCATAGATTTGTCGATGCTATTTTGGTAAAAAATAAAAACCGAATGAAATCTAAACAGACTTCATTCGGCCTTTTTAAAAATATGTACCGCAAAAAGGAGCATCATGCAAAATACCCGGAATTAATTGCAAATGCAATTAATTCCAGGTATATCATTGTCTGCTCAGTGAATCATACAATTGCGTGTTTTGAACGTAGGGATTTTTAATGGGAAATTAAATTACCACTTACGTTTACGTGCAGCTTCTGATTTCTTTTTACGTTTTACGCTAGGTTTTTCGTAGAACTCGCGCTTTCTAACTTCTTGAATTGTACCACTTTTTGATACAGTACGTTTGAAGCGGCGAAGAGCATCTTCAAGCGATTCGTTTTTGCGAACGACAGTTTTTGACATCTCTCTTTCCCTCCCTCCGAACACACGTCAATACACAATGCATGTAGGCTAATAACCTACTGTTGTGTACTAAAAAATTATACCGTATTGTCTTATAACGGTCAATAGAAAGTATTCAAAATAGCGTAGAGAATTTTTAACATCGTTTGCATTCGGAATGGAATGGGGTTTTTAAGCCAACAATACCGTAAGTTTAGCTTTGTGAATAGCTTCTACAAACAAACAGTTAAAGCTATTGCTAATAGTTAACTGTATTGACGTTTTCATCTTTAGTTAAAAACGCCCTTGGGTTATTTAACAGTTAGGAGACATCGATGAAAAAATTAATCAATTATTTAAGTCCACCAAAAATTCTTGTACTTGGTTTTGCTATGATTATTTTGATTGGTGCCTGTTTGTTAACATTGCCCATTGCAACTGAAGATGGAAATGGGTTCTCATTTTTAAATGCATTGTTTACAGCTACGTCTGCAACATGTGTAACGGGCTTAATTGTAGTGGATACTGGCGATACATTTACTTTGTTTGGCGAATTAGTTATTTTGAGTCTCATCCAAATTGGTGGCTTAGGTTTTATGACGTTCGCGACATTACTCTTTTTATTATTAGGAAAAAAAATTTCTTTAAAAGAGAGGCTCTTGTTAAAAGAAGCCTTTAATAATATTTCAATTGCCGGCCTTGTCAAATTGGTAAAAAGAATTCTTTTATTTACAGCCTTTATTGAAATAATTGGTGGCGTAATTTTATCTATTCGCTTTTCCTTTGATATGCCTGTTGGCAAAGCAATATATTTTGGCTTTTTTCATGCTATCTCGAATTTTAACAATGCAGGCTTTGACTTAATGGGCAATTTTCAAGGATTAACCGCCTATGTTGAGGACCCATTTGTTGTGTTAACGATTTGTGCACTTATTACAATTGGTGGTTTAGGATTTATTGTGATAAATGAGTTATATGAATATCGTGACACAAGGCGTCTTTCGGTTCATTCCAAAATTGTCCTATCCACTACCGTTATTTTAACAATTGGGTCGACGTTTTTAATATTTTTGTTTGAATTTGGTAATAGTAAAACGTTTGGCAATTTATCGGGGTTAGGCAAAATTTTAGGATCATTTTATCAAGCTGTGACGCCCAGAACTGCTGGATCTAACACCCTACCTATCGGCGATTTGACACACTCGACATTGTTTTTAATTATTTTGTTAATGTTTATCGGTGCTGGCTCTGGCTCAACTGCTGGCGGTATAAAAATAACTACCTTCGCTGTTTTAAGTGCTACACTCTGGGCACAAATTAGAGGTAAGGAAGATGTTGTGTTATTTCGTCGCAGAATCGTCGTTGAAACGATATTAAAAGCATTAACTGTCGCCATGTGTGGTGTCATGATTGTGGTGTTTGTCACCGTCTTCCTTAGCCTCTCAGAACAAAAGCACAGCTTTATGATGTATTTATTTGAGGCTACCTCAGCATTTGGTACGGTTGGACTTTCCATGGGCTTAACACCTGAGTTAACTCCTGCTGGACGTATTCTCATCATGTTCACAATGTTTGCAGGTAGAGTGGGTCCTTTAACAATTGCTTTTGCCATTTCAAAACGACGGAGGCCAGAAGCATTCCACCATCCAAAAGGAAATATTATGATTGGTTAATTAAATTCAAGGGGTGCACTTAACTATGACAATCAATCAATATGCCATCATCGGGCTAGGAAGATTTGGCGTAAGTGTTGCTAGACGGCTAAATGAAGCTGGTCAACAAGTGCTTGGAATCGATGTCAATGAGGAGCGCGTGGAAGATGCCGAGCCATATGTAACACATGCAGTCGTTGCGGATACGACTGAAGAAAAAGCATTAACCTCAATTGGGATAGGTAATTTTGATTGTGTCATTGTTGCGATTGGAAGCGATATGCAATCAAGTATTTTAACTGTTTCCCTGCTGAAGGAACTTGGCATAAAAAAAATTATTGCAAAAGCTCTTGGTAAAAGACATGGACAAGTATTAGATAAAGTAGGAGCCGATTGGATTATCTATCCTGAGCGCGATATGGGTGAGCGTGTAGCAAATCAACTGCTCTCGCCCAATATGCTAAATTATATTGAATTGTCAAAAGAATACAGTATAGAAGAAATTATGATTCCAGCAAAAATGGCCGGACAAAATCTACGTGATTTGGATTTACGGGCGAAATTCAATGTTAGCGTCATTGCAATCGTTAGAGAGGGCAATATTATTATCTCCCCTTCTCCTGAACAACTCATTGAACAAGAAGATATTTTAGTCATGATTGGACATCGAAAAGACCTTACGCTATTTTCAAATATTGAATAACTAAAAATAAAACGGCTGTATCGATATACAGCCGTTCCTTCTGCTTAGAAAATTTTCTTCGTATTACCATCGTCTTTTAAAATTTCTACAGCTTCTCTAAAACGTTGCGAATGAATGATTTCCCTTTCTCTTAAGAAAATTAAACTATCATTCAAATCTGGATCATCTGATAAATCGATAATCCATTGATATGTGGCACGCGCTTTTTCTTCTGCCGCAATATCCTCATAAAGATCAGCAATTGGATCCCCTTTTGCTTGAATATAACTTGCGGTAAATGGCACACCCGCTGCATTTTGATAAAACAGTGCCTTATCATGGTTGACATAATAGTCTCCAATGCCCGCTTCTTTTAATTGCTGTGGTGTGGCATCTTTCGTTAGTTTATATATCATTGTTGCAATCATTTCGAGATGAGAAAACTCTTCCGTTGCAATATCCGTTAATAAACCTACTACTTTATCAGGTAGCGTATATCGTTGGTTCATATAACGTAATGCCGCGGCCAACTCGCCATCAGCACCCCCGTACTGCTCTATTAAAAACTTTGCTAGCATCGGGTTACATGTACTTACTTTTACTGGATATTGGAGCTTTTTTTCATAATACCACAAACATCGTTCCCCCTAATCCAAATGTTTTTCATAACAATGTGTTAAACTTGCCAAGGCCACGGTGTGTCCACCCAATTAAATGGATAATTAGAATAGCTTCTGCCGAAATTCATAAGCGGTCCAAATTTTTGTTCAAAATCTATTTTTAAGCGCATACTCTTTTCAGCATTTTCATTAAATTGTGTGATTGCTGCATAATCATGTGGATGTGTATCTAAATACAAATTTAATTCAACTAACACAAAATCAACGGCTTGAATTTCCTCCAGAAGCGTATAAAACTCTGGTGGCATTTTTTTACTCACCTTTCATCCCACCTCTCTCCGGATTCGGATAAGGGCTAAAAAATTGAGGCCATAACGTCCCAAACTTCAGTGCTTCTCTAGCCGTTTGAAATTGAGGTAGTCCTGGTGGTTGAAAGCCTATATACAATTGTGGAGGTGTGGCATAACTTTTGACTTCGATTGGTTTACAAGGGTCAAACGGGCTAATATAAGGCCGCCAATATTTATATTGCGTAAACATAAAAGTCCTCCTTTCTAAAGGCAATACATCATTCGAGTATATGTGAAGGAAAAATGGATTATTCTACAGACAAATTGCCCTATCTCTCATAAGCATAAAAAAAATAGCATACTAGGAGAAATCCCCAGTACACTATTTTTCTTAACGCCACTCTTTATGTGAAAATTAATAATTAGAATCAGCAATTAAGCCTTTCATAATGGCTACACCAGAACTTGCTCCAATACGAGTGGCACCAGCTTCAACCATTTTTTGCATATCCTCTAAGCTGCGAACGCCACCTGAAGCTTTCACACCTAGCTCTGGGCCAACTGTTTTACGCATTAAAGCAATGTCCTCAGCAGTTGCTCCGCCAGTAGAGAAACCTGTTGACGTTTTCACGAAGTCTGCTCCTGCTGCCACTGATAATTCACATGCTTTTACTTTTTCTTCTTCAGTTAGTAGGCACGTTTCAATAATGACTTTTACAATGGCACTGCCTTTTGCCGCTTCGACTACTGCCGCAATATCCGCTTGTACTTGTTCGTAGTTTCGATCTTTTAATGCACCAATATTAATGACCATATCCACTTCTTGCGCGCCATTTTCAATGGCATCTTTTGCCTCAAATGCTTTTACAGCTGGCGTATTAGCGCCTAAAGGGAACCCAATAACCGTACAAACTAAAACGTCTGAGTTTTGTAATAGCTCGCTGCAATATTTTACCCAAGTTGGGTTTACGCAAACAGATGCAAAGCCAAATTCTTTTGCCTCTGCACATAATTTTTCAATTTGTTCTTTCGAAGCCTCAGCCTTTAATAATGTGTGATCAATCATACTTGCATAATTTGTTTTCATTTAACAAGCGCTCCTTCTAACTTAAGTTGTCCGTACCTCTCTGGAATAATAACATGTTTTGACGTTTCCGTCTAATAAACATGATCTATTCCAATGTTTGTACAGAGTAGCTAAATTTTATAATGCCCGTTTCCACTGCATACTATCAAAAAAAAAAATTGCCCATCTAAACAGATAGGCAATCTTTAAATCATTATTTTACAGTTTCTAATAAGCGCACAAATTGCCCTTTTGAATGCGGGTAACCTGCTTGCGTAATTTTGACCTTCACTAGTTGGCCGATTAAGTTTTCAGGACCTTCAAAAACTACTTTTAAGTAATTGTCAGTATAACCCGTTAATAAGCCCTCTTCTTCACTACCATCATGCACAAATTCCTCTGGGATTACTTCTAACACTTCATTTTCAAAACGAGAAGCATATTCCTTTGCAAGTTGGTCATTGAGTGCGATTAAGCGGTGAACGCGCTCATTTTTAATGTCCTCGTCGATTTGATCTTCCATACGAGCAGCTGGTGTGCCTGTACGTGGAGAGAATGGGAACACATGTAATTCAGAAAATTTATGGTCACGAATAAAGTTATATGTTTCCATAAATTCTTCTTCCGTTTCACCTGGGAAACCAACGATGACGTCAGAAGTAACCGCTAAATTAGGTAAAGCTTCATGTAATTTTGTTAGGCGTTCGCCGAAAAATTCCATTGTGTATTTACGTCGCATACGTTTTAATACTGTATCTGAACCTGATTGAATCGGAATGTGTAAATGATTAACAACGATGTTCGATTCGCGTAACACATCAATCACTTCATCCGTTAGTTGGCTTGCTTCAATAGAAGAGATACGTAAACGTTTTAAGCCTTTTACATTCGCTTCTAAATCACGTAACAACTGCGCAAGGTTATAGTCTTTTAAGTCTTGTCCATAACCACCCGTATGAATACCTGTTAGTACAATTTCAAGATAACCTGCATCCACTAATTGTTGTGCTTGGTTTAGTACTTCTTGCGGGTCACGAGAACGCATTAAACCACGCGCCCAAGGAATAATACAAAACGTACAGAAGTTATTGCAGCCCTCTTGAATTTTTAACGATGCACGTGTGCGGTCGGTAAATGCCGGCACATCTAATTCTTCGTATACACGATTTTTCATAATATTGCGTACAGCATTAATCGGTTGACGCTCGTTACGATATTGCGCAATATAACCAAGTAATTTAGTACGATCTTGTGTACCTACAACAATATCAACACCAGGGATAGCCATAATTTCTGCTGGTGACGTTTGCGCATAACAGCCTGTCACACAAATAACAGCATCTGGATTTTGACGTACAGCTCGACGAATCACTTGACGTGATTTTTTATCGCCAGTATTCGTCACTGTACATGTATTAATGACATAAACGTCCGCTTGATGATCAAACTCTGTACGTTCATAGCCGTCTTCTTTAAACAGCTGCCAAATAGCCTCTGTTTCATAGTGATTTACTTTACAGCCAAGTGTGTGAAAAGCCACTTTTGACAAGGCTAAACACCTCTTTCATTCAAATTCATAGGATATTGCAGATAGCGCATATAGTGGCGCTGTTTCTGCACGTAAAATTCTTGGACCAAGAGACATTGTTTGCGCGCCTGCTGCTAATAACATATCCGCTTCCTTACGCGCAATCCCACCTTCTGGACCGAAGATAATAAGGATTGATTTCGACTTCTTATCATACACGTTTTTCAGCTTATCCGCAAACCTTGTGCGTTTTTCAGCCTTTGCATCTTCTTCATCTGCAATAAATACGGCATCAAACTCACCTATTCGCGCTACAAGCTGTTTAAAATGAATTGGTTCATATATTTCTGGAATGTGTGTGCGATGAGATTGCTCCGCTGCCTCTTTTGCAATTTTTTGCAAGCGCTCTTGTTTTTTCGCACCCTTTTTCACGTCCCATTTCACAATGGATCGTTCCGCTTCAAATGGTAATAAAGCATACATGCCCAGCTCCGTTGCTTTTTGCGTGATAAGCTCTAGTTTATCGCCTTTAGGTAACCCACATGCCACTGTTACACGAACAGGTAGTTCCGGAGATGGAATGGTTTGACCTGTCGCTTGCACGAGAACATCCTCATTTTCAAATGCAGTAATCGTGCAAATATAAGCTGTGTCTTGTGCTACAACGATGATTTCTCCGCCTTCCTTCATGCGCATAACACGCGTAATGTGGCGCGCATCTTCACCTGTAATGCGTGCGGCATCTATTGCTGTGTCAATAAAATAACGTTGCATCGTTATCACTCCTCACTATAGAGAAAACGCCAAACCGTCAGCACTCGGCTCACGATTTGGCGCTTCTTTGGTCAATTTATTGAGGACGACGGGCAATAATGGCTACCCAATCTTCCATTAATAATACTTCTTCAATAACAAAACCAGAAGCTTCTAGCGCTGCTTTCACATCATCACGTTTCGCTCCGATGATGCCTGAAGTGACATATAATCCACCCGGTTTAACAATTGTAAATGCATCATCAGTAAAGGACATAATGATTTCTGCTAAAATATTTGCAACGACAACATCGGCTGGCTCTTTCACTGTATCTAATAAGTTACCATGGAAAACTTCAACCGTCTCGCTTACTTTGTTTAACGCAACATTTTCTTTGGCAGAACGTACAGCTACTTCGTCCAAATCAAGCGCATGTACGCTTTTTGCACCAAGCATTGCAGCACCAATCGAAAGAACCCCTGAACCTGTGCCAATATCGATAACTGTGTCGCCTGCTTTGACGACCTTCTCCAGTCCTTGTAGGCACATAACCGTCGTTGGGTGTGTGCCTGTACCAAACGCCATCCCTGGATCAAGCTCGATGATTAACTCATCCGTTGAAACGGGTGTATAGTCTTCCCATGTCGGTACAATTGTAAAACGTTCCGAAATTTTAACAGGGTGATAATATTGCTTCCACGCTGTCGCCCAATCTTCCTCGTTCACTTCTACAATTGAAACAACGTTTTCGCCGATATCAATGTTGAATTTCGTTAAATTCGTAATCGCCGCCTTGATTTCTTCGACCGTTTCATTTAAAAAGCTAGACTCAGCTAAGTAAGCTTTAACGATAACGCCCTCTTTTGGGAAGTCCTCTTCATTTAGCGCGTAAATTTCTCCATACTGATCTTCGCGTGGCTTCGCATATTCAGCAGAATCCTCGATGACAACACCACTAGCCCCTGCTTCATGCAAAATATTTGAAATTGCTTCCACCGCTTCATTTTTTGTATGAATGGATAATTCTGACCACTTCACGTAGCTCTTCAGCTCCTCTAATTATTCACCTTGGAATTTTTTCTTAATTTTATCAAATAGTGAGCTTCCTTGTTCTTCTGGAATATCGCCACTAATTTCCGCAAATTCACGGAGTAATTGTTTTTGTTTTTCTGTTAATTTTTCTGGCGTTACAACTCTAACAGTTACATATTGATTACCAGTGCCATAACCATGCACATTTTTTACACCTTTATCTTTCAAACGGAATTGTGCACCTGATTGAGTACCTGCTGGAATACGTAATTTGACTTTACCATGCACAGTCGGTACTTCAATTTCATCCCCTAGTGCTGCTTGCGGGAATGTTAATTTTAATTCGTAGTAGATGTCATCTCCATCGCGCTCAAATTCATTGTGCCCTTGTACGCGGAACATGATGTATAAGTCACCAGCTGGCCCACCATTAATACCAGGTTCACCTTGACCAGTAACACGAATTTGTTGACCGTCATCAACCCCTGCTGGAATCGACACTTTAATTTTTTTACGTTTTTGAACTTTACCTTCACCGCGACAAGTTGTACATTTTTCTTTAATCGTTTTACCCGTACCATGACATGTCGTACAAGTACGGCGATTCATCATGCGGCCAAATGGTGTATCAACAGCTTGATTAATTTGCCCGGCACCTTTACATGTCGAACAAGTTTCAGGTGATGTTCCTGGTTTAGCGCCAGAGCCATGACAAGTTTCACATGTTTCGTCTTTCGGAATTTCGATTTCTGTTTCTTTCCCAAAAATCGCTTCCTCAAATTTAATATTCATGCGGTATTGTAGATCGTCACCTTTACGTGGTGCATTCGGATCTTGGCGACGTCCACCACCGCCAAAGAATGAACTGAAAATATCTTCGAAACCGCCAAAACCGCCACCGCCGAAGCCACCGCCGCCAAATCCAGCATTTGGATCTTCGTGGCCAAATTGGTCATAGCGCGCCTTTTTCTGATCGTCACTTAGCACTTCATAAGCTTCCGCAATTTCTTTAAATTTTTCATCTGCACCCGGTTCTTTATTTAAGTCAGGATGGTATTGCTTTGATAATTTACGGTATGCTTTTTTAATGTCATCTTTTGAAGCCGATTTCGTTAAACCAAGCACCTCGTAGTAATCGCGTTTCTCCATGATTCACACTCCGCTCTTTTTGCATAAAATCTATTGTAACATGCAGTGTAAAAAACTGCTTCTATTTTCGCCATAATTTTCTCTTTTTCACCATTGTAACTAGATTATCTTTATTCACATGAAATTGTCACTGACACTTTCATTTTATTTAATAGAACATCTTATCAACAATTGAATAGAAAAAGAAAAGCCAAAGCCGCAAGCGGTCTTTGGCTTCTTCACTTTACTGTGCTGTTGGAGACTATCTTATTTGTCGTCTTTTACTTCTTCAAAGTCAGCGTCTACGATACCGTCGTCTTTTTTACCTGCGCCAGCATCTGGACCTGCTTCGCCACCTTGAGCCGCTTGTGCAGCTGCTGCAGCTTGTTCATATACTTTCATTACTAAAGGCTGTAATACGCCTTCTAATTTTTCTTTCGCTGATTTAATTCCTTCTAACTCACCAGCTTCAAGCGCTTTTTTAAGTTCATCACGAGCATCTTCTACAGATTTTTTCTCTTCCTCTGTAATTTGCTCACCTAAATCAGCAATTGTTTTGTCTACTTGGAACACTAATTGGTCTGCTTCATTGCGAAGATCAGCTTCTTCTTTACGTTTTGCATCCGCATCAGCATTTGCTTCAGCATCTTTTACCATACGTTCGATTTCTTCGTCTGATAAACCAGAATCAGATTGAATAACGATTGTTTGTTCTTTATTTGTACCTAAATCTTTCGCTTTAACCGAAACGATACCATTTTTGTCGATATCAAATGTTACTTCGATTTGTGGAATACCACGTGGAGCTGGTGGGATATCCGCTAATTGGAAGCGACCTAATGTTTTGTTATCCGCTGCCATTGAACGTTCACCTTGTAATACGTGAATATCCACTGCTGGTTGGTTATCAGCCGCAGTTGAGAACACTTGCGATTTAGATGTAGGAATTGTTGTGTTACGATCGATTAATTTTGTGAACACGCCACCCATTGTTTCAATACCTAGAGAAAGTGGTGTTACGTCTAGTAATACTACGTCTTTCACATCACCAGTTAATACGCCACCTTGAACTGCAGCACCCATTGCTACTACTTCGTCAGGGTTAACACCACGGTGAGGCTCTTTACCAGTTTCTTTACGTACAGCTTCTTGTACTGCAGGAATACGAGTAGAACCACCAACTAAAATAACTTGGTCGATTTCTGATGTTGATAGACCTGCATCTGATAATGCTTGACGTACTGGTCCTACTGTACGGTTTACTAATGGTAATGTAATTTCATCGAATTTTGCACGAGTTAAAGAGATTTCTAAGTGTAATGGACCTGCTTCACCAGCCGTAATGAATGGTAATGAGATTTGTGTAGATGTTACACCTGATAAATCTTTTTTCGCTTTTTCAGCAGCATCTTTTAGACGTTGCATAGCCATTTTGTCTTTTGAAAGGTCGATGCCGTTTTCTTTTTTGAATTCAGCAACTAGGTATTCGATTACCGCGTCATCGAAATCGTCCCCACCAAGTTTGTTATCACCAGCTGTTGCTAATACTTCGAATACACCGTCACCTAATTCAAGGATCGATACGTCGAATGTACCACCACCAAGGTCAAATACTAATACTTTTTGGTCTACATCTTGTTTGTCTAAACCATAAGCAAGAGCGGCTGCTGTTGGTTCGTTAATAATACGTTCTACTTCAAGACCAGCGATTTTACCAGCGTCTTTTGTCGCTTGACGTTGCGCATCGTTAAAGTATGCCGGTACAGTAATAACGGCTTTCGTTACTTTTTCACCTAAGTAATCTTCAGCATAGCCTTTTAAGTATTGAAGAATCATTGCAGAAACTTCTTGTGGCGTGTAATCTTTATCTTCCACTGTCACTTTTTCAGCAGTACCCATTTTTGATTTGATTGAAATAATTGTGTTTGGATTTGTTACTGATTGACGTTTTGCCACTTCACCAACTTGTTTTTCACCATTTTTGAAAGCGACTACAGATGGTGTCGTACGGTTTCCTTCTGGATTTGGAATAACTTTTGGCTCTCCGCCTTCAAGTACAGATACACAAGAGTTTGTTGTTCCTAAGTCAATACCGATAATTTTGCTCATAGTAAAATTTCCTCCTATTATTAAAACGCAAATGCGTTAATTAACTAAAATATTTTCCAAATAGTATAGTGCCTATTCGTTAACAGATACCATTGTTGGGCGTAATACGCGATCCTTTAACATATACCCTTTTTGAAGCTCACGTAACACAACACCTTGTTCTTTTTCACTATCTTGTTCTTGCATAACAGCTTGGTGAACGTTTGGATCAAACTGTTCCCCTTCAGCTTTAATCACTTGTAAGCCTTCTTTTTCTGTTGCTTCTACTAGTGAACGATAAACCATTTCGATGCCTTTTACGATTGATACAGCTTCTTCTGAAGTTGGTTCAATTTGTAAAGCTCGGTCAAAATTATCTATTACCGGCAATAAATCCGTTAATAAATTTTGTGCACGATATTTTTCTGCAGCTTCACGATCAAGCTGAGTACGACGACGTAAATTATCGAAGTCTGCGCGCAGGCGTAGGTGACGGTTTTCCTCATCAGCTAGTTTTGCTTGCAATTCTGCTAGTTTCGCTTCATACTGCTCTTCCACTGTTAGTTCTACTTGTGTTGCTGTTTGCTCTTCAGTAGAGTCATTTTCAGCTTGTACATTTTCTTGTACAAGGTCTTTGTTTTCAGTTGTTTCAGTCACTTAAATCCTCCTCATTATCAATCACTACGATTCTTCGTAAAGGCTATAGATAAATCCATGCGCATTACTTCAAGCAAAGCAACGACACGCTTGTAATCCATGCGTGTTGGGCCAATAATGGCAATGGCTCCTTGTTGATCTTCACCTATTGAATATGTCGTTGTTATGACGCTACAGTTTTCCATTTCTAACTGCTTATTTTCCGAGCCAATTCGAATATGAATACCTGATTCGTTCGGATGGAAAAGCGACTGTACTTGGCTAGTCGTTTCCATTAAGTCCAGAATCATCCGAACCTTATTTAAATCGTGGAATTCAGGCTGGTTGAACATATTTGTTTTACCACCATAAAATATTTTACTCTCCGAATTTTGCATCGTAGCTGAAACGAGCGAATGGATAAAATCATCCGCTGATTGCACATGTTGCTGTAGGATAGCCAGTATTTCAATTTCTAGCTTTTTATGGATTTCATCTAATGAAACGCCAACTAAGCGTTCATTTAAGATGTTCACCATTTTTTCTAGTTCAGCAGCATTAAAATTTGGTGGTAAACTAAACATGCGATTTTCAACATGCCCGTTATTCGTTACGATAATCGCTACTGCTGCGTCGCTTGAGAGTGGCACGATTGAAAAACGTTTTACTCGATGTCTTTGGACATCAGGCCCTAAAAGAATCGAAGTATACGATGTCAGCTCTGATAAAATATTCGCTGACTTTCGAATAATGTGCTCTACTTCTACTAGACGTTCATTGAAAATCGATTGAATTTGCTGAATATCCCGTGAATTAATGCCCTGTGGATTCAACAAATGATCTACATAAAATCTATACCCCTTTTCCGAAGGCACTCGACCAGAGGACGTATGTGTTTTTTCTAAAAAACCTAATTCCTCTAAATCCGCCATTTCGTTTCTAATAGTGGCTGGACTAAATGTAATCTCTTGTTTTTTTGAGATTTGGCGAGAACCTACCGGCTGTGCAGACATAATGAAATCGTCTACGATTACTTGCAAAATCTGTAATTGCCGATTTGTTAGCATGATTATCACCTCTGTTAGCACTCAACTAAGAGGAGTGCTAATACTATTATTAAGTTATCAAATCCCACATTTTCTGTCAACGATATCGCTCAATCTTCTAATAAAAATTGTTGAAAAACTTCATTTCCTACAAAACGCCCCTTGCGCGTTAGGCGAATTCCGATTGCATCATGTTCTAAAAGACCTTCTGACACTAGGTTGTCAATCACTTGTCCATAATGGTTCATCATTGATTCCTTAAATCTTTCTTCATATATAGCGTGTGCAATCCCTTCCGTTTTACGCAGCCCTAAAAACATTTGCTCTTCTCGCTGTTCAGTAGCTGTCACAACATGCTCGTGCATAATAGGCAAGTCTCCAGCGTTTACAGCATCCATGTATTTTTTTAATGGCCCGTGATTTGAATAACGGATACCATCTATATAGCCGTGCGCACCAGCGCCAAAACCAGCATACTCATCATTTTCCCAATAAACTTTATTGTGCGTAGAACTAAAACCAGGCTTTGCAAAATTGCTAATTTCATATTGCATCAGACCGTGCGCCTGCATCTGTTGCATAAGCACATCGTACATATCCGCTTCTAAATCTTCGGTGGGCAAGCTAAGTTTCCCTTTCGCATATTGGTTATAAAAAATCGTTTTAGGCTCCACAATAAGCGAGTACGCAGAAAAATGTGGTAAGTCAAGGGCGAATGCCTTCTCAAGTGAATCTTTCCATTGTTCCATCGTTTGACCTGGCAAGCCGTACATTAAATCAATGCTAATATTTTTAAAACCAACCTTTTTAGCGAGCGCAATCGTGTCATATACGTGCGCATTGCTATGGGTGCGGCCAATTTTTTTCAATAATTCTTGATCGAATGATTGCACGCCCATGCTTAAACGATTAACGCCTCCATCAAATAGCGCATGCATTTTCGCTTCTGACAACTCATCTGGGTTGGCCTCTGATGTAAATTCTGTCACACTGTCCATTGGAATATACGTGCGAATCAGTGTAAGCAGTCTCGTCAATTGTGCTGGAGATAATGCAGTAGGTGTACCACCGCCTAAAAAAATCGTTTCAATATGTTGAAAACTATGCGGATATTTTTCCGTAGCAAGCGCCATCTCCTTGCCTAGCGTTTCTATATATTCATCTACAGGTTGATTTTTAAAGTAAAATTTATTGAAATCGCAATAGTTGCAGATTTGATGACAAAAAGGAATATGAATGTAAACACCTCGTGCCATAGCTATCCCTTCTTTCTCGTTGAGTTTTTCCATTTCCTCATTATAAACAAACGTTCTAGAGAACGCTATGAATCCATCCAGATAGATGAATAATCTGAAAATGCTTGTTGGTATTATGTTGATAAAAACAAGGACAAGATATGATTCTTTATAGAAAAAATCTCTTGATGATGAAAAATAATTAATATATTTAACAAAACGACAATGGATATACACCAAAAACCATTTTATGTAAAATTATTCGCGATTGACGATGCATTTTTAATAAAATAAAATAATGATAGATTATTTCACTTATTCTGACATTAAAGACGGACTTGCAATAACTAGTACTGTTATATCCGATGATGTTGTTAAAATAATGATGAGTTAATCGTAAAGCATCATTTTTCCATTCTCCGTAGATTCAATAACTTCTACATCTTCAGACAATAAGTATGTATTCCCTAGTCCTACATTTAGCAACACCTAAAAAACCATAGCCCTTTTGCTAACCTAAACAGTATATAGTTATGAACATTTTTGGCTAATTGAATAACGCGTATGTCTCTCTATACACGAATACCTAAAAAATAGACCAATTCGTCACTATGTCAGCATAAGAATTCCAACGAACATAGGGAGGAATAGTAAAGCATGAAACGTATTAGGAGTAGTATTATTGCTCTTGCTCTATTTGCTATAGTTTGTGTATTTGTTCCATCAGCTTCCGCAGCACAACTTGTTTTATCACAAGAACAAAAAGAAAACTACTATCAGCAATATCTAAATGATTTACAAGACTTACAAAATCAGTATGTAGGACAAGAAGTTTTAAATGTCTCTGTTGCCAATTTTGCGTATTTTGAAGAACACGGATGGATGGAGCCATCACAATTTAAAATCATATTAAACGATGTAATGACAAGTAACATTGTTTTAGCAGAGAATGCCACTTCAAATAATCGGGCGCGAAAAATTGTTACAAGTATCACAAAATCATTTAATGTAATAAATACAACAGGTCATACTATAGGAAGCATTCATGCTATAGTTTCTCCACAATCTGCGTATGATAGCGACCGTGATGGAATGGTGTTTACAAGCCCAGGAACCATTACAACTGCTAAAGATTGGGGTTCAGGTTCTTGGAGTCAAACGCATGCAGGTGTATCGTATTGGCCTCAGGTTCAACCATATACTTACTTTGGCTATAGCATTGCTGGCAACTACACTTACCAAGGTGTTGTAATCCCAGTTTCAGCTAACTTTACAGTGAGCATCTCCAAGAACGGTGCATTATATTAAATGTTACACTTTTACTAGGATGGCGGGTGGCCATCCTTTTTTATGAAGATTATCCTCAGAAAGATAAACTAGTATAAAGTTGATTTTTATCTGAAAATTCACTCAGTTTTATGATATGCTATTAAAAAGTGATAGACAGGAGGATTCATAATGGAGCCAATTTTAAAGCTACAGCAGCAACAAAAAATGATGATGACACCTCAATTACAGCAGTCTATTGAAATACTACAATATAACACCTTTGAATTAGAAGAATTTTTATATGAACAACAATTAGAAAATCCCTTAATTGAGTTACAAACACCAACTTTTCAGGAACGTGTATATAGCAATCCCTACAGCTCGACAGTGCCGAGCGATTTGTATGCAAAAATAGCAGAACCCAATTTCCGCGATGAATTATACCAATTAGCTACACTCACTTTCATCGGGGAAGAATTACAAATTGTCCAAACAGTCATTCAGTATTTAGACGATAAAGGATATTCGCCTGCAAAGCTAAGGCAGATTTCAGCACAACAGCATGACCATGCTATTCAACTATTACAGCAAATTGGACCTCCTGGAATAGGGGCACGTAGCTTGCAAGAATGTCTTTTATTGCAAATGAACGATAACGACGATGATTTGCATCAACTCATTCAACAAGGACTACCGTTATTAGCAGAACGTAAATTCCAAGAGTTACAGAAAGCTCTTCAACTGTCAAAGGATCAATTGGCAGACTGTATTCATCGTTTACAACAACTAACACCCATTCCATGTACGATGAAACAAGAGCATGAGACATTGTATATAACGCCTGACATTATCGTTTTTATAGAGAATGGCACATTACAATTTAGCTTAAATGATGGCACACTGCCGACCGTTCATTTGCAAGATAGTTATCAAAACATCCATTCTTTTTTACCTAAATCTGATCGACAATATGTAAAACAGCATTTTAAGCAATTTAACTGGCTTATACATAGCTTACAACAACGACGACAAACCATTATTCAAATCATGTCCGTAGTTTTAGCGCATCAGGAACCATTTTTCACGCACGGTCCAGCTTTTTTGAAACCGCTTACTTTGCAAGACGTCGCTACTCAAATTGATATGCATGTTTCAACTGTAAGCCGAGCAATTCGCAATAAATACCTACAAACACCTGTTGGAACCTATCTATGGAAAGATTTATTTTCTTCTAAAATAGACAATATGCAAGCGCAGCATTCTCAAACGTCGATTTTAGAAATAATTAAAAAGATTATTACAGCCGAAAATAAGCAAAAGCCATTATCCGATCAAAAGATTGCTGAAATGTTAGCGAACACCCATCACATTCAAATTGCACGTCGGACGATTAGCAAATATCGCGAAGAACTAGGCATACAAGCAGCAAGCAAACGAAAGCAATTATAGAGTGCCAGGCACCCAAACAATTCTGAAATTTCAGAACAAACACTGCACATAGACAAATAACAAAAATAAGCCGCAACCACCGCTGTCGCGATCCGGTTGCGGCCCAGTGCCTGCATAGAGTGCCAGGCACTCACACAATTTTCACCCAATTGCCATAATATCATTACTAGTCAATAAATAGTTTGCTAGTGCTTCGGTTTCTTCACCTATCGCTTTATCCCCTTCTAATGGTGGGCAAAACGATCGCACGATGTCTAAAAATTTCCTTGTTGTAGGTGCTAATTGCTGCTCTGCTTGTTCCAAATATATCGCTTGAGATGCAGCAATTAATTCAATTGCAAGCACCCGTGCACTATTATGGACAATTTGTCGTGCTTGCCTTGCAGCAGTTGTCCCCATACTGACATGGTCTTCCTGATTTCCAGAGGTAGGAATTGAGTCGACACTTGAAGGATGCGCAAGTACTTTGTTCTCAGAAACGAGTGATGCTGCCACATATTGTACAACCATCAAGCCACATTCAAGACCTGGATCAATTGCTAAAAATGGCGATAGCCCACTTAATTGTGGATTTACTAAACGCTCTGTTCTGCGCTCTGAAATATTGGCCCACTCGGCCACACCTACCTTTAAAAAATCCATCGCCAGTGCAATAGGCTGACCGTGGAAATGGCCGCCCGATAAAACCTCGCCATTTTCTAATACAATCGGGTTATCTGTCGTCGCATTGATCTCCGTTTGTAAACGTTGCTGAACATATTCAAAACATTGCCAGGATGCACCGTGAACTTGGGGCACACAACGGATGGAATAGGCATCTTGCATACGAATGGCCCCTTGCGTTGTGATTCGTTCGCTGCCCTGGAGCCACTTGCGAATCCGAGTACCGACCGCAGCAATTTCCGCATGAGGACGCACAGCTAATAAATCCGCATCAAAGGCAGAAATAATGCCCTGTAACGCTTCCATTGTCAGACAAGCTGCCATATCTGCTACATAACCAAGTCGTTCCGCTTCATTAATCGTTATAACCCCTATACCTGTCATCGCCTGTGTACCATTGATTAACGCAAGCCCTTCTTTCGCTTGTAGTCGCACTGCTGTTAATCCAACTTGCGATAACGCTTCCTGTCCTGGCAGCACTTCCCCATCTAACTCTGCCTTACCTTCACCAATTAACACTAAAGCGATATGTGACAGTGGCGCTAAATCACCACTAGCCCCTACAGATCCTTGGGATGGCACAATTGGATGAACATGATGATTAATTAAATCCACTAATAATTGCAATGTTTCTTGCCGAATACCCGAGTATCCTTTCGCCAAAGCATTGGCACGTAAAACCATCATCGCCCGTACAATTGTCTTTTCCAAAGGCACACCCACGCCTACCGCATCAGCACGTAACAAATTCAATTGCAATAATTCATTATCCTCTTCGGCAATTTGAACATCGCTTAACTTACCGAAGCCTGTATTGACCCCATATATCGTATGTCCGTCTGTTAATCTTTTTTCAATTCGTGCACGACTTGCTTGCACTCTTTCTAAAGCACTTGGTGCAATCGCTACTTGCGCAAGTCCGTTCGCTATTTGATCAATTTGTGTTGTCGTTAAAGTATGTCCATCCAACTGAATAACTTCCATTTAAACCTCCACCCCTTTGCTTGTTCCATATCTTCCTATAAAATCATTGCAGCGATAATACCAAATATAAATAAAGGGATATTATAATGCAGAAACGTTGGTACACAAGTATCCCAAATATGATTGTGTTGCCCGTCCGCATTTAACCCTGATGTCGGACCTAACGTACTATCTGAGGCAGGTGAACCCGCATCGCCCAAAGCACCCGCCGTTCCTATAAGGGCGGCAGTGGCAAGTGCGCTAAAGCCAACTGCTGCACATAATGGCACGAACACTACAGCTAAAATTGGGATTGTACCGAAGGACGTTCCAATGCCCATTGTGACAAGTAAACCGATAAATAATAACAGGATGGCTGTAATCACTTTACTTTGCCCCGTCATACCAGTCATCGCTTCAACAAGCTCCGTAATAGCATTTGTTTCTTTTAAAATCGTTGCATAGCCTGAGGCAATTAACATAATAAAGGCAATAACCCCCATTAGTTTGACCCCATTTTGAACCACTTCTTCACTATCTTTAATAAAGACGACACGGCCAACAAACATAATAATAATGCCTGATAATGCGCCTAATACTAACGAGCTTAAAGATAATTGAATGCCAAGTGCTGCAAAGATGGCAGCGATTGCTACCCAACCTTTCGCATCCAATGTTGCCTTTTTGTTGTCTTTCTTTGCTTGCTCATAATCTTTTATATCTTCTTCAAGCTGTTGATATTGTCGAGGCTTTCGATAGGAAATAAAGACAGCAATTGCTAATCCAACGAACATACCAATTGCGGGAATAGCCATCGCTTTCGGTATTTGACTTTGCACAATGGCCATGCCATTCGCTGTCATTTCATTGGCGATAATGCCTTGAAATATTAATCCATAGCCAACAGGAATCCATAAATAAGGCATTTTCAAGCCAAACGTTAAGGCTGAAGCCAATGCACGTCGATCCAATTGTAATCGATTAAAGAAAAATAATAGCGGCGGTATCAGTATGGGAATAAAGGCAATATGTACGGGAATCAGTGTTCCTGATAAACACGCAATAATTGCCAATGCAAAAATTAAAATGTATTTATTCGGTTTTTCAAGCGATAGTAATTTTTGAATCAAAATATTTGCTAAGCCTGAATGGGCAATTAAAGCCGCAAAAATGCCTAACAATATATAGCTTAATGCCGTTTCAGACTGTCCGCCCATACCTCCAATAAAAATAGAAATGGTTTCAGCAAGCGATAAATCAGCAACAAGCCCTGCGACAATTGCCGCAATTAATAAAGCAAATAACACGTGTATGCCACATAAACTTAAAATGGATAACACAATGACTGAGATTAAAACAGGATTATCTAACATCTACATCCCCACTGTCTGTTTTATATTGTTTTAATCAAAATACTTGCAATAATAACACTTCCCAAAGTTACAGTTGTAAATCCTCCTACTAGCATTGGCGTAATAATTTCATTGAAGATTCGTTGCTGTTCCTCTTCCGTTTTGCCAATACTCCTACTTACTTCCTCACATACAATGTAATCACCGGGAAAACCAAATGTAGATGTTAATGCAACTGGAATCCCTAGAAATGGATTGACTTTTAATAATTTTGATCCTAATAATCCTCCTAATAGAATGCCAAGTACTCCTACGAAAAGAATCGTTAAGACAGCAGGTAACTTATCCATAAACATCTCAAATGTAATGTCATTCATCATCCCAATAATGATGAAGATAATGCCAGCCATTCCAACTGTAAAACTGTTTGATTTTTCCATAACACGTTCGGGATAAAATTTCACTAAGCGTCCAATAATGCCGATTGCCAATGCCCATAAGCTATACGGAATGCCTGTATATTTGGCTAATACAACCGCAATTGCTCCACCAATAAACAACATAAATAGAAGTACTAATGGCGTTTGATATTTTTTAGGCACTAATAATTTGTCATCATGTTCTTGATTAAACGCTGCACCACCCGAGGAAACAAAGGCACCGTTTGTCATTTGCTCGTTAATCGCAGTAGCATGTTTACGTAACAATAAATTAGCGAGCGGAATGCCAATTAACGACTGCAAAGCCATAATTAATGCAGGGATTGTGAGTAAACTGACAAACCCTAATTCTTTTATGCCCTCTGACGTAATTAATACCGCAATGATGCCCCCATTTAAAGGACCAGTTCCTGCAACCGCTGTTTGATAATCAAAAAATAGTGTCACAATCGTTAAAATAAAAAGGGAAGCAAAACACATGCCCATTATGGCAATTAATACTGCCCGCCATTGCGAGCGAATCATTCGTAACGGAATTAAAGTTCCCATATGAACTAAAATCGGAGCCGTTCCTAATAGTGCGCCCACTGTTAAAAATGTCGAATTTTCAAGCAAATCTTTCGGAAATATTCCAAGCCAAAGTAAAACCAAATAGCCCATCATGGCCACAAAAAGCATCGGCACTCTCGCTTTACTAATAACGGAAATGATTTCTCCTAGTGCAATAAGCCCTAAAATAATCATCGCTGCAATTACAGGTTCTTGGACCATCGTATCTCCCCTTTAACTATTCAGTGTTAAAGCTGTATGAACGAAAAGTTGTAAACCAATGGCTAATGCATCCTCATTCACTGCAAATTTAGGGTGATGGTGCGGATAATTGAATGTTTCATCTTCAAAAGCAGCACCAATTCCGATAAATACCCCAGGTACTTTTGTTAAAAAAGCTGAGAAATCTTCTCCACCCATAAATGGCTCAATGTGTAAAATCGTATCTGGTTCAAAATGTTGTCGGATGATCTCTTCCACTAACGCTGTTGTTTGCACATCATTAACAACAGACGAGTAACCATCGTTATATGACAATTTATAATCTGCATCATGTGCCGCAACAACGTGTTTCACTTGCTGTTCTATTTGTTGTGCAATCATCTCTCTTACTTGCTGTGAGAATGTACGCACACTGCCACCTATTGCTACGCGCTCTGGAATAATATTTTTAGCACTGCCTGCATAAAACTCCGTAACCGCAAGTACCGCTCGCTCTTTTGCATCAACTTTCTGCGCTACAATTTGATGCAATACATTCGTAATTTGTGAACCTATTAAAATCGGATTAATCGAATCTTGTGGCTGTGAAGAGTGCCCCCCTCTTCCGATAATTTCGAGATCAAATGTATCTGAATTGGCTGTAAAAGGTCCTGCACAAATGGCAATTTTGCCTGTTGGAAGCATAGAAAATAAATGCAACCCGATAATCCGGTCTACACCGTCAACTACTCCAGCTGCCACCATTTCTTTTGCGCCACCAGGAAAGAGTTCTTCTGCATGTTGAAAGATAAAACGAATCTCGCCTTTAATGGCGTGCTGCAACGTCGATAAAATTTTTGCCGCGCCTAACAACATAGCGGTATGTCCATCATGTCCACAAGCGTGCATGACACCAGCTACTTTAGAAGCGAACGGTAAATCCGTTTCTTCTTGAATTGGTAAAGCATCCATATCAGCTCTAAAAGCGAGACAATCCCCAGGTAAATGTCCTTTTAAAACAGCTAATACACTAGTCTTCGTCGGTCTCGTCACGATTAAATTTCCAAAAGAGATTAACTGCTTGTAAACGAAATCTGCGGTTTCATATTCCTCATACGACAGTTCCGGATTTTCATGTAAATACCTTCTCCACTGTAAAATTTGCGGTACCACTTGCTCGATTTCCTTCGCTACATGTAAAGTGCTTGCCATTTACCGCTCTCCCCCTTTATTTTTTATGACGCTCATACCATTGCTCGATTAATGCCGCTGTTAATCTACCTGTATTCACTAAGTTTTCTATACTAATATTTTCTCTAAAAGAATGAATATTCTGAAATCCGTTCCCAAGCGTAATACATGTCAGACCATGTTCATTTAAAACATTTGTATCTGCGCCACCTAATGTTTTCGTTACATAAGGTGCAACACAAATAGTATCCGCCGCTTTTATTACCGTTTTCACGAGCTGATCTTCCTCAGCAATATGGAACCCAAGATACTTTTCTTCAATGCTTACGTCGACAGTGCCGTGATATTTCTGTGCGGCTCTTTCCATCGCCAGTTGCATCTGTGTCAATTGTGCATCCAACTTTTCTTTAGAAAAACTTCTTACTTCACCACCAAGCGTAACAGTACCAGGTATAATTGAAGTAAGTTCTCCACCATGGATAATGCCTATATTCGCTAACGTTTCGCGATCAATTTCTCCTAGCTCCATAGATAGCAAACCTTCAGCGGCAATCACAAATGCATTGTTACCTGCATCCGCATTGAGCGCGATGTGCGCAGCATTGCCTTTGACCGTGAACCAAATTCTACTGCTATAAGGCCCTTGTATAATAATTTGCCCTACATCACCGCTACTATCAAAAATATAGCCGTTTTTACTTTTAATCTTGTGATAATCCATATATTTGGCACCAACTAAACCTGCTTGTTCATTGACAGTTAAAACTAGTTCAATCGGTCCATGCGGAACACCACTTTCGATTATGGCACGCATCGCCTCGACATAAGAGGATAGCGCTGCTCGATCATCCGCGCCTAATATCGTCGTCCCATCGGAATAGATAATGCCCTCTTTAATAATAGGTTTAAGGTGCTCTGTCGGTAACACTGTGTCCATATGCGTAGAAAAGAATAAAGGTGGAATGGTCTCATCTGTGCCTGGATGCCAAGCAATTAGATTACCTACTTCGCCATTAAAATGTTGATGTGCTTCATCAAATGTTAATTGAAAACCAAGCTTTGGTAGAGCTTCCTTCAAGTAAGCGGCTACTAGACTTTCCTTACTACTAGGGCCATTAATTTTAGCCATTTCTAAAAACAATTGCACTAATTTTTCTTCGTTTACATATGACGCCGCTTTCGACGCAAATTCAATTGTCATTGTTAAATCTCCCTTCTAACGAAATGCACTTTCCTTTGCGAACGTGCCTTTACTTATCACTACGCGTCCTCTTTTAATAACCGTCTCTACAATATTCGTACCAAGTTCATAGGCCACGTACTTATAATTTGGTACATCCCAAATTTGAATATCTGCGATTTTTCCAACTTCTAATGTTCCTCTATCTGTAAGATTTAAAGCCTTTGCAGCCATTTTTGTTGCCGCTTTTATCGCTTCCTCAACTGAAAATTGATAGAGTCGACATGCTAAATTAATAACAAAGGATATAGAAGATGTATAACAAGCAGGACACATGTCTGTTGCGAGCGCTATTTGCATTCCACTATCTAACATTTTCCGTGCATCGAATGGTTTTTTATGGCCCACTGCAAAATCTAATGCCGGCATTAATACACCAACAACGCCAGCTTCCGCTAATTGAGGCATTAACGCGTCAGGCGTGTAATTGAGATGATCAATGGAAACCATCTTCATACGTGCAGCCAAATCTGAACCACCGATATACGAATAGGCGTCTGCATGAATTTTTGGTAATAATCCGTGTGCTAAGCCCGCTTGTAAAATACGTTCGGATTCAAGTTCCGTAAAATAGCCTTCATCACACCACACATCACAAAATTCTGCTAGATGATGTTGCGCCACTTGCGGAATCATCACATCGACTATTTCATTAATATATTGCTCCTTTGTTAGATGATCTGGAATGCCATGCGCGCCTAAAAAAGTATTAATGACATCAAGCGGTGTATGCTCATTTAAAAGTCGCCCTACACGTAATATTTTTAGTTCACTTTCAGGTGTTAAACCGTAGCCACTTTTACTCTCAACGGTTGTTGTACCATGCTTGAGCATCGTCAACAGCCGTTTTTCCGCTTGTTCAAAAAGTGCTTCCTCAGAAGTATCGCGCGTCAGTTCAATCGTCCGATTTGGCCCTGTCGTTATCGCAAGCTTCTTTAAATTTTCTTCAATATTACCGCTGAGTTTCGCGGCATATTCCTCGACTCGACTACCATGAAATACAAGGTGCGTATGGGCATCAATATAACCAGGTGCCACTACTTTACCGCTTGCGTCAATACTGTTATGATCATCTACTACATAACGTTGTTGAAGTTGTTGATGACTGCATATATCTAGTATCTTTTGATTAGCAATAACGATTGCATGATCTTTTAACACTTGAAAATCTTGCATTGTCTCACCTGTACAAGGCAAGATTTGTGCAGCGTTTTTTATGATGATGTCGGGTCTTTGTAACATGTGACCACTCCTTTACAATAGTACATAGGCGATGGGCGTGACGATAATTAATGTTAAAACGGTTCGTACAAACCAAACCGCAATCATTTTGCCTAACGAAATAGGAATTTCCGTTGATAAAATACATGGAATTAATGCCGAGAAAAAGAGAATGGCAGAAATCGATAAAGTACCAACAATGAATCGAGTTTCAATCGCACTGTCCACTGCAACAAGGGAAGGTAAAAACATATCGATTAAATTAATAACCGCCGCTTTTGCTACAACCAATGGCTCAGCCATTTGTAATGCATACGTCAATGGCACAAATATATAAGCCGCATAATCAAAGATTGGCGTATGATTCACAAGCCATAAACCGATCAAACCGATGGACATAATAGTTGGCAAAATCCCCATCGCCATTACTAAGCCATCCTTCACATTATCTTTCACGCTTTGCCAAAGATTCGGCGCATTTTCTGCTGTTTGTAATGCTTCTCGCCACGCACATTGCAGCCGCTTTTCTTTAACAATTTTCTCCTCGTCTCCATCCATTTGCTTGTAATAGTCTGTACTCATATTTCGTATTGGCCAAATCCGAACGCTGATCGCTGTGACTAAAAATGTCACAAGGAATGTTACCCAAAAATACAGATTCCAAATATCCATTAACCCCAGTGTTTTCGCAACAACAATCATAAACGTCACAGAAACGGTAGAAAATCCAGTTGCGATAATAACCGCTTCTTTTGTTGTATACTTTCCTTCTTTATAAATACGATTGGTAATTAATAAACCGATGGAATAGCTACCGACAAAGGATGCAACTGCATCGATGGCGGATCGACCTGGTGTTTTCCAAATAGGTCGCATAATCGGCTGCACTAAAATACCGATAAACTCCAGCAAGCCATAACCGACCAACATAGCTAAAAATATGGCACCAATTGGAACTAACACTCCGATCGGCGTAAGTAGTGAGTTATACCAATAGGGTCCCATATCTGCAGCTAACAGCCAGCTCGGACCAATGTTAAAAACAACTAAAATAGAAGCCAATGCACCGATTATCTTTAAGGAGGAAATAACCATTTCGACAACCGAGCGATTCCATGTTTTTTTATAGAAAGGATAAATAGCTCCCGCAACAACAACGATTAAAATATAGTAAACAATGATTGAAGAAAACTGTGTTCGGATAAAGGTTACTAAATGATCAAGCGGTATTGTCTTCTTCCCATTTAACGTAATAGAGATAAAGAACATGAAAATACCAAACAAGCTAAAAGCGAAAAATTTGTAGATGGCTGACTTCTTATAATGAGGTGCAACGTCAACTAGAAGATTGTCAAAATCCACAGGTGTCATATCTGCTTTTTTCATGTACATTCCTCCTTTTTAACAAATAAGAGGCCAGTATCTCTTCCTGTTATTACACCGGCCTCTTTTGTCTAAAACCATTACACTTTTTCTTTAATTAAATCTTTTGGACCAAACGTCGCTGTTGGCTCCCACCATAAAGGAATTTGAATACTCTCATCCGTCAATTTCCCTTTACCATTCGCTACATCTCTCGCAGTTTCATAGCCCGCTTGTGCATGACGTACAACCCCTATACCAGAATCGACTGTCATCGCTACTTCCAGGCGCATATCCGACTCTTCTGTACCATCAGCAATCATCGTTACGCCTGTATGCACAGCCTCTCCCATTGAATAGTTCGCTTGTAGGGCAATTAAATCACACATACCAACCGCGTTTAATAAGCCATTTAAAACAGGCCAGTCTGAAATTAAATCCCCGCCATCCTTCATATTTTCAGATTCAAACGTTGGATTCACGATGGAACCCGAATCTAAATTATCGCGTGAAAAGGCAACAGGTCCACTTAACTCGCCACGACGAATCATATCGTTCACTTCCAATGCGAACTTTTTACGCTGACCGAAGCCCATATAACAAATACGAGCAGGTAAAGCCTCAATTGGAATATGCTCCTTCGCCAATTTAATCCAACGTGTAACGAGTAAATCATCACTAAATTTTTCTAAAATCATATCGTCTATTTTTCGTAAATCCTCTGCCTCACCTGACATACAAATCCAACGGAACGGTCCACGTCCTTCACAGAATAATGGGCGAATATATTCTGCAACAAATCCTGGTAAACGCTTTGCTTCTTTTTCATCAAATCCTGCATCAATACATTCTTTACGAATACTTGTGCCATATTCAAACGAATGTACGCCTTTATCAAGTAATGCAATTAATGCTTTAAGCTCGCGAATCATCGTGTGACGCGCTTTTTCTAAGTATGCTAGACGATCTCGATCACGTAACGCCTCCGCTTCCACGACACTATAGCCAGCTGGTAAATAAGCAATCGGGTCATGGGCAGGTGTCATCGATGTCGCTATATCAGGTAAGAAGCCAATTTCTAATGTTTTTTCAAAAATATCCGCTGCATTTCCTACGACCGCAATACCAAGTGCCTCTCCAGCAGCCGCTTTCGTTTTCGCTAAAGCAATCGCCTCTTCTAACGAATCGACAACAACATCAATAAAGCCTTTTTCAATACGTCGATTAATGATATCGATATTGGAATCGCATAATATAGCTACCCCACCATGCATGGTCATCGCTCTCGTTTGGTTACCACCCATACCGCCTGCCCCAGCAGTCAATAAAATTTTCCCAACAAGTGAATCGTTATAGTGCAGTCGTGCAATGGCTGACAGCGTTTCAAATGTTCCTTGAATAACCCCTTGTGTACCGATATACTCCCATGGTGCCGCTGTATAATTGGCATACATCGTTAAGTTCTTTTCTTGTAAATCATAAAATGTTGGCCAATCTGCCTTCATAATATTTGTCGTCGCCATCACAACAGTCGGTGCATATTTATGTGTTTTAAACACTGCTACTGGCATTCCTGACTGCACAACGAGTGTTTCATCATCCTCTAAATTTTTTAAGGAATCGACAATGGCATGATAGGACTCCCAGTTACGAGCTGCCTTCCCAATCCCTCCATAAATGACTAGCTCCTCAGGCTTCTCTGCATTTTCCATATTATTTTCTAGCATTCTTAAAATAACTTCTTGGCGCCAGCCTTTGCATCGTAATGTATTCCCTCGTTGAGCTTTTACTGAATAGTAAATTTCTGGTTTTGTCATTGTAAATTCCTCCTTTTTAGTGACTACATACTTTAATAAAGCAAATAGCGTGCCAACTTTTAAAAATGCTATATATTTTTTCAAAACGTACCATATATGCTGTTTTTCACTTGATGTACACACCTATTATTGTGACGAAGGTCAAACAATGTGCAGATAATTTTTGCACCTGCCTAGTTTTCTGTAAATTGTTTTTATTCAGAAAATAATTATGATACGATATAGAGCAAAGCAGATAAATTTTGCATGCAAAATACTAAGAGAAAGTAGGTTTTTGTATGAATGAGGAATTGCAGCGCTATACAACGTTTTTAGGCGCCAATATCATTGCACTAGACAACGCTTTCCAAGTGAAATGGTGGCATTTCAATGACAGTATTTCGTTAAATCTCCAAGTTGATATGCCAATAGAATCCATTGCTGCAATTGATGCGACATGTTACCATCAGCCACAACAATTGCAAATACAAGAACAGCTTCTATCTTTTACAATAGAACCTTTTTATTTTCCAGAGCAAATTTTTATTGTTTTAGTAGAAAATTTAGTAGATTTTCAGCATTCACTACAAAATAAAGTGTTTGTCCTTGAGGAAATTATTGAGCACTTAGATGAAGGCATTATTGTCAGCAATGGCGATGGGGACATTATCTATTACAATGAGGCGCTTGCTAAAATGGAGGATCATAAAAAAGAGGACATGCTTGGCAAGAAGTTGTGGGATGCATATAACTACCAAGATCGTAGACTATCAGAGCATAATCATATATTAAAAACAGCAAAACCGATTTATACAAAATATCGAGCGCATGCCTATTCAGAAAATGAGCCGAAATTTGTAGGATACAGCTCATTCCCTATTCAAAAGGATAATCAGACAATCGGCGTATTTTCTATTACACATACAGAAACAAGCTTACGCAATCAATTACAGCAAACATTAGATTCCAAGCGTGAGACAATGGAAGTACCCGAAGAAGTCAAACGCAATAACGGCACAATTTATACATTCCAAGATATTAAAGGTAGTAGTCAGGAGCTTCTTCAAACAATTGCTGAAGCGAAAAATATTGCCAATTATAATACGGATACATTGATTGTTGGTGAAACAGGTACTGGTAAAGAATTATTTGCCCAAAGTATGCATAATTTAAGCCCTCGCGTAACAAAACCTTTCGTTGCGATCAATTGTGCGGCTATCCCTGCTACTCTGTTAGAGAGCACGCTCTTTGGCTCTGTTAAAGGTGCTTTTACTGGTGCAACAAATCAAGAAGGTCTTTTTGAATATGCAAAAGATGGCACACTTTTTCTTGACGAAATTAACTCTTTACCGATGGAGCTTCAACCTAAATTAATGCGCGTCTTGCAAGAACGTGCTGTGCGCCGTGTGGGCAGCAATACGCTTATTCCAATTGACTGTACGGTGTTCAGTGCCTCCAATGAAGATCCAGAGCTACTAACTGCCGGTGAGCGAATGCGACTCGACTTATTTTATCGGATTGCTCATTCAAGCGTCTATATTCCACCATTACGTGAGCGACCAGAAGATATACTTTTCTTTATCCAGCATTTTTTACATAAAAATGTGCTGAAATATATGAAAGCAAATATCACTATTAATCCAGATCTGTATCAGCTTCTCGTTTCCTATGATTGGCCAGGCAATGTTCGAGAACTGGAACATTTGATTGAAAACCTTGTCATCCAAGCAAGCTCTGACAATATGATTACTGAAGATATGCTACCCCGTTATTTAAAAAATAAAATTTCCATAAACGTTGCACCGACAAACAAGCGTCCGTTTAAAGCACTTATGCATAGCAATGAAGAACAATACATCCGCAAAGTGTTGCAACAATGTCAAGGCAATATATCAGCGGCAGCAAAGCAATTAAATATTTCACGCCAATCGTTGCAGTACCATATGAAAAAACTCGCCATTCATAAAGAAGAGCTAATTTAATCTGAGACAAAGACAACAGCGAAAAGTGTTCGATTGACTGCCATCAATCGAACACTTTTTACTGTGCACAATGTTGTGCGCAACGGTTAATACATTGGAAAGGTTTATCGGCGATACGAGGTCCTTTATCGGCGATTTCTTTTGTCTTACCTACGATTCACGAGCTTCTCTCAGCGCATCGTTGTTTGCTCTAATAACATAGAAAGCCAACAATGATTCCCATCAATACTAATAAATAAGGTGACCATGCTCGTCGAATGGACAGCCATAAAAATACAGCAGCTATAATAAAATCGAATCCACTTTGTATTGATTGCGTCACGATTGGATGAATAAATGCGCTAGCTAAAATACCTACTACTGCTGCATTTGCACCAGCCATTGCACCATTCAATGCACTATGGCGACTCAACGTGAGCCAAAATGGCATTGCGCCAACAATTAATAAAAATGCCGGTAGAAAGATTGCCAATGTCGCGACCACCGCTCCTGGCACACCAGCTATAACCATGCCAATATAGGAGGCAAACGTAAAGAGTGGACCAGGCATGGCCTGTGTAAGTCCATAACCGGCTATAAAGTCAGTAGCGTTCATGAAGCCACTTTGCACAAACTGGGTTTCTAACAACGGTAATACGACATGTCCGCCACCAAATACTAATGCACCTGCCATATAACATTTTTCCATGATGATTAGCCATTTGTTATCAAACAGTGAAGTCGCGAGTGGAAAAACAATTAGTAACAGGACAAATACTGCTAGAAGCAATCCACCAGTTGCCTTTGAAATAGCTAACCCTTTATTAGAAAAATCTGCTGCCTTATGCGGTTGCTTCAATAAACGCGAACCGAATAAACCCGCACAAGTAATCACTATAACTTGCGCAAACGGATTCCCCCATAATAACACCGTTATAAACGAAAAAACGGCAATGATGATATGCAATTGACTTGAAATTAATTTTTTTGACATATCCCAAATTGCCTGCGCAACGATTGCCACAGCCACTAATTTCAAACCATGAATCCAGCCCATATCTAGCTTGCTCTCCATATAAAAATAAGCAAACAGTGTTAAAAGCAGTACAGATGGCAACGTAAAGCCAAGGAAAGATACGATACTTCCGAAAAATCCTCCTCGTAATAGCCCAATACCCATGCCGACCTGACTGGATGCCGGACCAGGGAGAAATTGACTTAATGCAACTAAATTACTGTATTCTTTGTCTGTTAGCCACTTGCGCTTTTGCACATATTCATGTTGAAAAAAACTTAAATGGGCTGTTGGTCCACCAAAAGATGTGCAACCTAGCTTTAAGGAAACGACAAAAATCTCGAATAACTTTAGCAAACTGTTCACTACTTTCCATGTTCTATACAACCATATTACATGGACAGAGCTTTATTATAGGTTAAGATATTGTAAAATTTACTGTTGAAATTATTTTCCACGAATTTGGATGGCTGGCCCGAGTTCCGTATCATCTGCTGATATAGGGATTAATTTATATGTTTTATCTGTTAAATATTTTGCATCGTAGCGGATTCCCCACTTTGTATGTTGGTCATTTAACGTATAAGAAGAGTCTTGACGCCATGTTTTTCCTGCCGCAGTGACAATATGAAAGTTGACGGATTCATCCGAGTTTTCTAGTGTTTCATAGTAAATCGTTGTCGATATCGGTGTCGTCACTACCTTTTCCACCTTAATACTTGCGCCGTTATTGAGTTTCACCGTTTTAGCAACCGTAATGACTTTACGATCTTCTTGTAGTTGCTTTTGAGAGGCTTCTACTTCAAATGACCAAGGATCTTTTATTGGTTTATCCCAATTCCAATCGTTATAGAGGATATCAAGTTGCAGCTTGTCATCTTGCGGTAAATCGTGCATTTTTACACTGCTATAGATTGTATAGGTGGATGCCGCTTGTTCAATGGTCTGGCCTCCATTTCGAACCATATAATTTTGACCGTTCACGAGTACTTGTGGGAAGAAAAAAATTTGATAGTTGAAGTTTACATCTTTCGCTGGCACAAACGTTGCATTCAGCAATAGCTGATTGTCATCAACCATCACCTCATTTAAAGTCAATTGCCCAAACTCATTCTCTGTCGTTTGCCCAACAAGTGTTTTATAAGCAGAAAAATCATCAGCATGATTTTTATTTAGAATCGTTGAGACAATCACTACACAAGCAATGACCAAAACAGTCAAAACAATCATTACCCATTTTCTACGTTTCCTATTTTTAGTAGGCTGTTCCTCATATAGTACGTCACCTGACAAAGATACACCCCCAATTTCTTACATAATCGATCAACGTTACCTATCTCTAATTCATTGTAATAACGAGTTCTACATTATATAACTAGACAACCCCTATAACTTAAATTTCAATGATGTCTATCTTTTACGCGAAAAACACTCTCTATATAAAAATAAGCAAAAAGTCTCATATGTTTCATAGCAATTTATTATGTTATTTTTTGCAAAAAGTAATATCCATAATCTATTTAATTATATTAATAAAATATTATTTCGATATTTTATTAGGGCTTTAATCCTGTATTTTCTTAATCAAAATGAAAATTAGCAAAAATAATCACATTTTAATTTCTTCTTCTAAAATAATGAAAAAATTTTCAAATTATTTAAAAAAGTAGGACTTTAATATCCTGCTCAAATTTGAATATATTTTCCATGGTAATGTGTTATTATGACCTTAGTAAATTGTACTATTATTATATGAATAATGGTGAAATATGAACTAATAAAGGATGATGAAAATGAAACAAATCCAACAACTATTTCAAAGTGAAGATGGAAATAGCTTACAAAGAGAAAACTTCTTATCATTATTAGAGCAAATTGTTACGTCATTAGATCAATTAAAAGATCCAAATAAAACAATGCTTGGACCGATGAAAGAACGTTCTGCCACTTTCTACAAAGATCTTAT